>VOFJ01001347.1_pt1 | contig 39174 bp, 77 predicted proteins | sample 5384081 | NCBI WGS metagenome assembly VOFJ01 (sample SAMN12384729, study PRJNA508395) | human gut metagenome | isolation source: healthy gut I | host: Homo sapiens
ATTGAAATAAAAGGCTGCCGTATCAAGATGGCGATACCCCTGTCGGATTGCTTCACTTATAATCGCTTCATCGGTGTTGTCTGCGGCTTTATAGGTGCCAAACCCCACTGCTGGGATTTCCACCCATTAGCTAATGTAAATGTATGTCTCATATGATGCTTCTCTTTCTTGTTACATTAGATGCTGCGAATATTACTCGAATTCCACTGTTCCTGTCGGCTTTGGTGTAAAATCATAAAGCACACGATTGATTCCCGGAACTTCATGTGTAATACGCTCTGTAATATGAACCATTAATTCATGCGGAATCTCAGCAACAGTTGCCGTCATAACGTCAATAGAGCATACTGCACGAACGATACAAGACCACTCAAAAGCACGTTTTCCATCCTTGATTCCTGTAGATCTGAAATCCGGAACAACAGTGAAATACTGCCAGATCTTTCCTTCGAGTCCGTTCTTCTCAAATTCCTCACGAAGAATTGCGTCAGATTCACGTACCTGCTTCCAAACGATCACGTGTGATAGCTCCCGGACAACGAACTCCAAGTCCCGGTCCTGGGAATGGCTGACGATAAACCATACCATGTGGAAGACCAAGTTCGTCTCCAACAACTCGAACCTCATCCTTAAACAGAATTCTAACTGGTTCTACAAGTTCAAAATTCATATCTTCTGGAAGTCCGCCTGCATTATGATGCGCCTTTCCATATCAGCTGGACGTCTGATTTCAGTAACGTTCATTTGATTTTCCTCCTTAATATCCTCTCAATATCTACAATGATTGTACCGTCGTTATGATTACACGTCAACACATTCTGACATAATTTGATTTATTTATCTTTCAAAAATATTGCTGTACTTTTTTTTCCTTCTGCAGTGTTTTGTTTTCATCAAAAAGTATATGATTTAAGCTTTTTTCTTTGCATCATAACATTTTGTCAAATATCTGTAAAGGAAAGTATTTGCTATTGCAAAAACTTTAGCGGTTTAAAGCAGGCAAAATTGCTAAATTGTATTGTAGTATACAAAAAACTGCTGTTATAATATTAAAAAATAATAATCAGATAGGAAAGGTGATAAAATGAGTCAGTTAGAAATATTAAGAGAAAGTCTTGGCCAGTGTGATGAAATCATCCTGGACGCACTGCTTATGCGTAATCGTATTGTAGAAGATATCATGGCTTATAAGAAGTCCAATGATCTTCCAATCTTACAGCCGGAACAAGAGGCCAAACAGAAAGAATGGCTGGAAAAAAAAAGAATGGAAAAAAACGTCATAAAGCTGAAGTAGAAGACGTATTTAAAAGCATCACAATGAACAGTAAAAAGAATCCAGTCCAGTAAAATTGTTTAACTATAATATTGTGCTTATTGGATTCATGGGAGCCGGTAAAAAGTACCATCTCAGAGTTTTTGAAAAACTCCTTTGCAATGGAAGTAATCGAAATGGATCAGATCATAGCTGAAAGAGAAGGTATGACTATTTCTGATATTTTTTTGAAGTATATGGCGAACAGTATTTCCGCAACCTGGAAACCAACCTTCTTATCGAAATGCAGTCCAAAACGAATGTCGTGATTTCCTGCGGCGGTGGAACTCCAATGAGAGAATGTAATGTCGTTGAGATGAAGAAAAACGGACGTGTAGTTCTTCTGACTGCCAAACCAGAAACTATTTTGGATCGTGTTAAAGACAGCCATGACCGCCCACTGATTGAAAATAACAAAACAGTTCCGTTTATTGCCGATCTTATGGAGAAACGAAGAGAAAAATATGAAGCAGCAGCGGATATTATCATCGAAACAGACGGAAAAGATAAATCGCAGATTTGCGAAGAGCTGATTCTTAAGCTGCGTCAGATGGATGATAAATAAAAACAGCTTATGAAGTCGCATCTAAGATTCAGACCCGTTAACAGGAGGAAAAAAAAATGGAACAGCGAATTAAAGGAACAACAGGTTTATTAGCATTGATTGGAAGTCCAGTAGGACATTCAGGGATCCCCGGATATGTACAATTTCTGCTTCCGTTATCATAATCTGGATTATTGCTATATGGCTTTTGATATCAAAGAAGATCAGGTGCCGGCAGCGCTGGATGCGATGCGTTTATTTAAGATGAGAGGATGCAACGTAACCATGCCGTGCAAAACAGCAGCAGCACAGAACATGGACGAATTATCCGATGCAGCAAGAATCATCGGTGCAGTCAATACAATCGTCAACGAAAACGGAAAACTGATCGGACACATGACAGATGGTATCGGTTTTGTGGAAAATCTAAGAGACCATGGCGTAGATGTAAAAGGAAAGAAACCGGTGATTTTAGGTGCAGGAGGAGCTGCAACAGCCATCCAGGTACAGTGTGCACTTGATGGAGCAACATCCATTTCCATCTTCAATCCAGACGATCCATTTCTTGATCGCGCAAAAAAGGCACAGCTGCTAAACTGAAAAACGAAGTACCCTGATTGTAATGTTCAGGTATTCTGTCTGGAGATGATCCGGGAAAACTGAAAGAAGAAATTGAAAAAGCAGATATTCTGGTAAACGGAACACTGGTAGGTATGAAACCTCATGAAGATCGTTCTCCAATCACAGACAAATCTGTATTTCGTTCCGATCTGATTGTATGTGATGTTGTATATAATCCGGAAGAGACAAAACTTCTTCGGGAAGCAAAAAAAGAAGCCGGTTGTGCAAAAACAATTGGTGGAAAAGGTATGCTTCTGTGGCAGGGCGTTGCGGCTTATAAATTATATACCAGCCTGGATATGCCTGTAGAAGAATACAAGAAATATCAGGCAGAAAACCAAAAATAAAACTGCTCCCAGTTAAGCAAACAATAAAAAATATCATAGAAACACTTATAAACAAAAGTAGCGGAAGTCCTTGATTTAAGGGCTTCCGCACTTTTTGACCAGTTCTCAAAAGCAGATATAATGTATTTCCTGCTTTTTCTGGTGTCTTCATCTTAAATTATCTTTTATTTCCCTGAACCAGGCAGATACTTCCTGCTCCGCCACTGAGCAACAGTAGTATCATCCAGCAGAACAGTTCATTACTATCCGCTGTTTTCGGACTTTTTACTGAAGTTTTTGTTCCACTTGCCTGTTCTTTTTTCATCTCTGTTTTCGCGGCTTCCGGCTGTTCCTTCGATGGTTGCTCCGGTACAGACGGTGTAACAGGCACAGATGGCTGTTCCGGTTCTTCTGTCTCTTTGGTTGTCCGGATCATATTCTGCTTTGCTGCACTTGCAGTAACTGCATCGGAACCCTGTTCAAAGAATTGAATCAACAGCTCTTCGCAACAGGAATATTCTCCGACCTCCGCTGCATCGGCAAGCTGTGGATAGCTGTCAGAGCCGGCAAGATAATTATTAACTGCTACAGTATACTCTTTTGTATCATCCAGCTCCTGCCCATCTTTTTGCACAGAAAGCACACGCTCCCCCGCCGGCTGTGCCGGATCGAAGCGGACGGTAATTCCACCAACCTGCAGATAACTTCCGCTGTCATTTGGCCACGCATCCCATTCACCACTGTCGTTTGCAACAATACAGTTTTTCTGAATAGTAAGACTGCTCTCCAACATTTCCTTTATCTGTGCACCAGTCAGCTTCTTTGTCACTACATAGTTTCCATAAGGACTGACATTGATAACATCTCCATACGTTACCGTTCCGGCAGCGATAGAAGCACGGATTCGCCAGCATTTTCAAAGGCTATATCAGCCCCTGTGGCAAGCAGGTACGCATCAGTTATGACATTTCCAAGATTTGTCTGTCCGATACGTATATGTTCCCAGACCCCGTCAATTCCACCGGTGAAGTACCGATGACACGATTCAGTGCTGTCTCGTTTTCTGCTTTTGATCGTATCCAATACATCTGTCACGGAAGCATCCTTCGGATAGTTCTGTGCTGCTTCATAATCGACAGATGTTTTCTCATAATCCACATGCACACTTCCATCCTCATCCATAGTACAGGTCAGGTCTATCAGCCCCACACTATTTAAATAATGTCCACTTTCCGATACATAGGTTTTTGAACCGTCCGGTGTCGTCACGGATTCACTGAGTTCAATATGCTCATGTCCACACAGCCACAAATCGACACCGTCCACCTGTGCAGCCACATTCTTTGGATCAAGCGTATGGGACAATGCGATCACCACATCACACCCTTCTGCCTTTAAAGTAGCAGCTTCCCCTCTTTGCATAAGCTACTGCATCCTGAAAGTCCAATCCCTCCACATTAGATGGTGTTGTCTTATTTTTCATCTCCGGATCACTTACACCAAACACACCGATCTTCAGTGTTTTTCCATTTTTTGTAATCTCTTTTTTACAAGTTCATCCGTATCAAAAAAGGATGTCCCATCTGCATTTTTGATGTTACCGGATAAAATTTTGACATTAGCAATTCCACCAAGCTCTTTTAAACGATCTTTGTCATAACTCCAGTCATGGTTTCCTGTGGTCATTGCATCATATCCACAGGCTTTCATCAGTTTTGCCACCGATTCTCCCTTTACCAGTGTTGCAATCGGTTGTCCATGAAAAAGGTATCTCCGGAATCCAGCATCAGCGAACCGTCCGCTCCTTCCGTAAATGTCTGTGCAATTCCACTCAGTCGATCCATTCCGATCACCTGATTGTAATCATCTTCCTCTACCCGTGCATGAATATCATTGGTATGTACGATTTTCACATCAAAAATTGTACTTCCGGATGCAGTTCCATCCTGCGCCTGTACCGGCATTGCCCTAAATAATCCGAAAACTATCCCAAATGTCAGCAAAAGTACCGTTACCTTATTCCATTGTTTTTTAATTTCTTCATCTTACTCCTTCCTTTAATGAAACGGACATTCGTAATCTACATTCACTACTTGTTTATGAAAACAGCCCATTATATGGTTTGTTTTCATATTGTTTCCTTTATTATATGTAAAAAGCTGTAAAATTCAATACTTGACATACAACATCCACGAACTTCAACTATTGTCCTAAAAGTACAAATTATCTTTCTGGAAAATAACACAGAAAGGATGGGGCTGCCGCTTCACGATTTAGAAATCGTTAAAGCGGCAGCCCCTTGCAAATTTTTATATACACTTTTTTATTGTCGCTCTATATTTTCCGCTAATGTCATCAACAGCTTATCACCATTCCGATTAATCATCTTCATTTATTTCGTGGTTACTGAGCAATGACCTGAGTTTCGCCCCGCCGGATTTTATATTTCTAAAAATAGTCAGGTGAAATAGTTCAATTAACCTTTTCACCTGACTATTTACATAGCAAAGAGTCTCTGTACAATTACTTAGTGTAACAGCACTCATTCTACCAATATCTTTTAAAAATCTAATTCTTAATAATCAAACTGACGATAATATCTACGAATAGAAAGTGGATGTCTTAAAAACAGCTCCATATATGCATCTACACGATTATTAACACCATGCATTACCAAATGAGAAATTGTTCCTCTAAATTCTGGACTAATTCCTTTTAATTCATGTTCTTTTGTATCAATAATAGTATAGTTTGCATTTACACGTGGAAGAAATTTTGCAACACGCTCAGCTAATGGTCGTTGTTCATCCTCTCCCATAAACAGAGTAACTGGTGTATCTTCAACGATAATCTCCTGCATTCCGTGGAAAAATTCTTGACAGCTAATAGATTTTGTACGGATCCACATCTGCTCCTCCCAATAGCACATAGCATAGGAATAGGTTGCCCCATACTGATTTCCTGATCCAATAAAGTAATGAGGAAGATCTTTATGTTCTTTCCAAAATGCCACCCTATTTTTTTGCATACTCATATGCCCACTCATCGGAATCTTTCTCAACCTGAGCTAATACATCCGCAAGATTAGCTTCCATCTCTTTATTATAACGGTCATAATCATCAAATTCACCATTTTTATACATCAAGTAATTTGCAACCATATAAAATTTCAACTGCTCATTCATTGGATAAACAATCAAGATAATCTTGCTTGTCAGGCTGTGTGAGAGTAGTACCTGGATTATCGATGAATGAAAATACTTTTGCACCTTTTTCATGTACTCTGTCCACTAATTCAACCATTTCTTTTGTATTTCCAGATACTGAAGATATAATTACTACAGATTTATTTGTAAATTTTTTGTTTCCTGTAGTCAAAAAAACTCAGCTGCATTTTCAACAAATACTGGAAGCTTTTGAACGGCCACGCATATATACTTCCACCTGCATACTGGAAGCATAAGTACCTCCAATACCAATAAAATAGATTCCATCAAATCCTTCTTCCCAGATTTGATCAATAATTTTTTCAATCTGCGGACGAAGAGCAAGTGCTCCATTCACACTATCAATCTGTGCTTGCTCGTTAAAATTACGCAAACAAGCTCCTTCTGTTTCTTTCCACGCTTTTGCTTCATATTTCATAGTTGATATCTCCTTTCACTACTTTCTTTTTTTAATACAATTTCGTTGTCTGCAAATCTAAATTTAAGAAAAATTGTATAGCACGTTGAATCATTTTATCCCAATAAGGCCACTCATGATCCCCTGGTCCTTCCATATAAACATGACCATAACCATTACTTTCAGCAACTTTTCTAAATTTCTGATTATTTTCATATAAGAAGTCTTCTGTACCACAAAATTGAATTAACCTTGGACGATTTTCGTCTTTAGCAAGTTTCTCTACCAAAAACAGTGGATTTTTCCCACTCTTACGGTTTTCCTGCTTCTCCATGAAAACTCTGTATTTCTTGTGGCGACATATCTTCCCAATTTCCGGCAAGTACCATCTCCGTAAATCCTACATAATCGAGTACTCTGATAAACTTGCCACAGCTTCATACTTCTCGGTCTATTCAATGCAATCTTCACTGCACCATATCCACCCATACTCTCTCCAGCTATAAATGTATTTTCTCGTCTTTGATCCAAATGAAACCATTTCCCACAAATAGCTGGAAGTTCATCTGCAACAACATAATGGAAATAATCAATTCCAACTTTTCCTGTTGTGTAAAAAAACTACGTTGAACTTCAGGCATAATTATTATGAAATTATATTTTTTTTGCATAATATTCAATTTTAGAAAATCGCGTCCATTCATCACTATTTCCTGACAGTCCATGAAGTAAATAAAGAACCTTCGGTGTTCCCTCATAAAGAGGTGTTACATCATTAGAAACATCGGGAAAATAACATTAATCTGTGTTGTCATTCTTAAATTTTTGGAATAAAATTTCCTGTAAATAATCCCATTATTTTAATTTTACCTTTTATCTGAAAATTGTACATTAAAGTTACATTTATCACCACGCACATAATTGCGATTGAATTCGATTGCCCTTCCATCCGTATCATACGTAAGACTTTGAAACAACATCACGGGTGTTCCTGCATCTATTCCCAACAGTTTTGCATCATTCAAACTAGGACGAACCAAATCCAATGTCTGCTGCTTTCCGCTAAATGAAATCCCATACATTTCATATACTTCATACACAGAAAACACCGATAAATCAATCCCCTCCATTTTGGGCATTAAATAATGCGGTATATATAATTCCTCTAAAGAAATCGAATCTCCGTCAGCATAACACATGCGCTTAATATAAAAAATAGGATCTTTCGGTTTAATGCCGAACATGTTTCCATACAAATTTCCTGCCATTCTTAGATACTTAGACACAATTCTAAAAGATGGTTTCATATTCCTATCTACCATCGTCTGCGTAAAGCCTTCTAACTTCTCCATGTTTCGTTCGATTTTATGTCCTAAAACGTATACTTCTTTATCAGAAATATATTTCAACAATCCTTCTTTGACCAAGACTTCTATGGCTGTTCTCACGATTTGCTTCTGAACACCAAACATTTCAGCCAATTCTGTATCAGTAGGTATTTTTTGTACCAGGATATAAATCACCATCTTCTATTTCTATTCTTAAAATCTCACTCACTTGCTGAGTGATCATTCTTTTACAGGCAGTTTTCATATTTCGGCTCCTTATTTTTTAGTTACCATGCTCCAAAATACTTTAATGTTTCTGTTGCATTTGCTGCACCTTTTTCCATTGCCCTTCTATAGAAAGTCCATCTACAATTCCTGTTAAAAATCCAGCAATATAACTATCTCCAGCTCCCATACTATCTACAAGATGATCACAAGGAACGATTCCAAAACGATGATATCTTTCACCATCATAACACAAACTGCCTTCTTCTCCCATCATACAAATGACAAGCTTAGGTCCCTGTTTTTTTTGAATTCTTTCCATTTGTTCTCTTACCTCTTTAGTATCTCCTGTATCCACAGAATAAAAGAGATAATCTGTATATGGTATCGCTTTTTACACTTTCCTCTGAATCGGGCTTGTCGCACAATCAAAGGCAGTAACAATTCCTTTTTCTTTCAACTCTTTTAAACTGTCCTTCTACTTTGCCCCAAACATCACAAATTACAACATCAAAATTTTTTGATATAATCAATATCTTCATCTGTTAATTTATATTTTTCCAATACGCCTTCGTCGTAATCTCCAAATACTCTTTCGCCATCTATCAATTCAACCTGGGTAACGGCTGTCTTTCCTTTTTTCTACACGCAAATGCGAAGTGTCAACGCCTTTCGCTTTGATAGTTTCTATCATAATCTGTCCGTAGACGTCATCACCTACTGGTCCAATATATGCAGCCTCTCCTCCTAAACGGGTGTATAAACTGCCATATTTACCGGGCCTCCCCGGAAATGCTTTTCCACCATCTATATTGTTATAATAATCAATACAGTTACTTCCAACTGCCGCTAATCTCATACGATATCACTCCTTTTTTTATCTCGGTGTCTCGTCTTGTTAGAACATTCGTATATTGTACCTGATCTGGTCTCGCCATAATCCTAAAAAACTCAATACCTACTCCTCTATCGTCGTTTACAACACCTGACTGATAGTACAAGTATTGTCCTTCTTCTACCCTTCAACAATTTAGCTTCTTCTTCTGTGGCAAATGTAATTTCTACTTTCTCCGTCCCTTTAGTCAACAATATGCCTAAATCCCTTAGAACTTTTATATAAAGATTCTTCTGCAAAATTGTGAGCTTCCAAACCTTCACACTGTTCATAATTAATGTAACTATTCTCAATCATCAAAGGAACATTGTTTCTAATCCGCAAGCGATATAAATGAAATACTTTATCTCCCTCTTTTTATCTGAAGTTTTCTCGCAACATATCCATCACACGTCTCAATTCTAGAGATTAATACTTCTGTCCAAAGAAAGTACCCTGTTTTTCTCATTCTTCCGAAGTAGACTGAATTCCCTTTATATTCTAACTAATCTCGGAGGTGCCACAAAGGTTCCAGATCCTTTTTACACTATATAGTTTTCTTTTTCTTCAATTAGTTGTTGAATAGCTGTATGGAGAGTGGAACGATTCATTTGCCACATTGTACACAACTCCCGTTCGCTCGGAAGCTGTGTATGTGGTTTTTAGTTGGTTTTCTTGTATATACCATTGAATCTGCTCCATCGCCATATCTTGCGGACGAATTTTTTTTTATTTTCTCCATACAGTTCTCACCTTCTCAACATATTAAGCTAATGCTTATGCACTTTCTTTTTTTTTTTTCTATCCCAATAATAGAATACTGGAAGTCCTGTAGCTACTGCCACAAACGCACAAATTAAGCTCTGCATTGGCGCATATGTAAGCTGGCCCCAAATAAGTGTACCTGTCATAATAATTGCAATAAGAGGCATAATTGGACCACCTGGGCATTTATAAGATGGATCGTATCCATGTTCTTTGCCTTTTTCGAAGCACAAAGATTGTACCGAATGTAAGCATATTCTTTAATAATGCTACCATTGTAAAAAGTATCCTAGCAATGCTGACAAGTTTGAAGCAAAAATTAATACGATTGCAACCGCACACTGTACGATAATTGAAAAATAAGGAGTTTCGTATTTTGGATGAACTTTTTGCAAAAGATTTAAAGAATAAATTATCTTTCGCCATAGCATACTCGATACGTGGCTGGAACATAATACAAGATGATAATGAACCAATTACAACATTAATTGCCATAATTGCAACAATTGTACCTGCATACTGTCCAATTCCTGGAAGCTTAGATGCCAACAATGCGATTGGAGCATCAGATGTAGCCATTTCATCAATAGAAAGAATTCGGAAGCTACAAATGTTAATCCTGCATAAAGAGCTAGTACAATAACTGCTGTAAGAATAAGACCAAAAGGCATATTCTTTTTCGGATTTTTAATTTCGCCTGACATATAACAAGCAGCTCCCCATACCATCATATGACCATGTTGTTGTAGCTACACCTGCGATTAGCGCAGCAATTCCACCTGTTGCATATCCTTTCAAAGGTGCAGAAGATAATAAAATATCCCCCCTGAAGATTGAATAAACCAATACCAATAACCAATGCAAATGGTAAAATTTTAAGAGCTGTAATAATTGTCGGAATTTTCCACCGCCTTCTACCGAACGTATATGTACTCCCATGAAAATTAATACAAATACTACAGCAACCAGCTTTAATACCAAACCATGAATCGGAACAAAAATGCAAGATAATTCACAATTGCTAAAGCCATGATTGAAATTGACGGTGGGTCAGTTGCCCAAAAGCTGATCCATCCACACAAGAATGCGAGTGGTCGAGATCCTGCTTCACGGAAGTAAACATATTGTCCACCATCCTCCGGATAGGCAGATGCTAATTCCGAATATACAAAGTTTGATGGAATCTGAAGCAATCCCCCTATAATGAATGCTAATACCAGAAACAAGCTACTACCGGCAGCATTTGCTACCTCAGATAAAGATGAAAAAATACCAGGAGCCTACTGTAGTACCAACGCCAAAGTGCAATAACAGCGCCAAGTCCAAGTTTACGAGCAAGTTCGTTTTTGTTTTCAGACATAAAAAAACTCTCCTTTCCTTTTTAAACAAAGTATAATTGAAAAAAATCTTGTGCACGACTTTTTTTTTTTTTTAATTTCCTATTATCTTCGATGCTTTTATATTGTAAACAGCTATCTATCTTCGCTATCACAACTTCTTAAATAATCTATTACTTTTTATTTATTCACTTTCACATTTAAACGATTCCTGCCTCGGCCATTAGCTCACGCATGTTATCAATGGCACGTTTCGCATAAAAACGTGGTTCGTTAATATAATTTGTAACCAATTCAAGTGTTGCAGTTTTTTATCATAACCTATTCGTTTCATTTCATATAGCATTTCTTTAATTGGAATATTTCCCTCTCCTGGTATCAGATGGGTGTCTGATCCATTTTCTCCATCAATAATATGCATATGATCCATCTTATTTCCGAGTTTATCAAAATATGCCATAATACTTTCATGCTGTACAAATGGTGGAACAATATCACACATGCCGACTACATATGGATTATCCACTCTTCTAAATAGCTCCACCAAATCATTTGCTCTTGTAAAGAAATTAGATTCATACGGTGTTAAAGCTTCAACTACTAGCTTGATTTCTAGTTTTGCTGCATAATCTCCCAACTCTTGAATATTTTTTTCTAATCTGCTCCACAACTGATCATATGTAGCAAGATATCCGCCGTTTGCAGGACTTGTAAGTACAAATTCCGCACCCATCTCTTTTGCCATTTCAAGAGACAGTTTCAGATAATCAATAGCATCTCTTCTCTGAGCCTCTGAACCAATCATATAATTGTAAGGATAGGCATTATGCTCCGGTGTGTAACCAAGCACCGGCATTTCATACTTTTCAATTAATCGGCGAACTTCATTAATATCTCCCGCTTTCAGATCCGGTGCATATGCATGTGGACGCCCACCCCAAAGCTCGATATAATCGTAACCGTACTCTTTAGCATCCATAAAACAATGCTCCAACGGATTCCTCTGATATCCCGATGTAAACATTCCAACTTTTAACATTATTTTCATTCCTCCTTGTTGTGTTTTGTTGGTAAAATTATATAATAATTAAGCACCATTTTCTATTCGCAAGAGGTCTAAAATTCAATTATAAAAAAATGTATAAAATCCCATAACCATGTTGTTTGTTATTTCAATTCTATACCAATTATGTTATTCTGCATATTTTATCCTCTTTATTCCCCTTATATTTTCTCTTATTTTTTTATGCATTATGCATATAGTGGTATGTTTTTGATTTATATTTATACCAATTTCATCAGATACACTTATTTTGTTACTTATTTTTTTAGTTATCCATCCAATTGCCAATGCTTTTGTGCACCATGATAACTTATAAGTGTTCTAATAAATAGTGTGCAATATCTATTAGAACACTTCGATGACTTTTATTCATTAAGGAACAAGCATTCAGCTTTGATTTTTTTGTTGCTGGATATCTGACCTTTCTAAGGTTCATCTGTTATTTTGATGTCGCCTCATTTTTACTCTTAATATCTTTTATTTTCCTATATATAAGTTATGTCTTTACAAATATCATTAATCATTAGGAGGTTTAAATAATATGTCTGAATACGCAGATCTTATTTTATTATCAAACTGTATTTTTACAGCCACAGAGGAAATACCTTTCTCGGATATATTGCTATCAAAACGACCGGATACTTTCTATCGGAAAAGGATTGGCTCCTACTGAACTAATAGGAACAAACACAAAATATCTTGATTATGGGAACAAAACAATTACGCCTGGATTCTCCGATGTACATTGCTTTTCACAGGTTATTCTGTAGGATTTGTTGGAATAGACTTATCCGCAGCTACTTCTCAAGAAGATATACTGAATTCAATTAAAGAGTATGCGAAAGGAATTCCTGCAGACAAACCTATTTTGGGACATGGTTGGAACTCCGATACAATCCAACCTAATGGAACAGATTTGTTAGATGAGGCTTTTTCCACTCGCCCTGCTCTTCTGTTTGCAAAAAAGGCTGCGAAACTTTGTTGGATGAATCAAGCTGCTATAAATCGTTATCAGTTTACCCCGGAAACCTGTTATCCGGAGAGTTATGTTCGCTTTTTACCAGACTTACTTGGAGATAAAGACTTTATAATTCCGGAATTTAAGCGCTATATTAAAATGATGAACAGTAAAGGAATCACTTCCATCAAAGAAATGGGATTCGATGATTTCTACGGATTTACTGACATTCTCGCAGAACTAGAATCCGAAAACGCTTTAACTATCCGCGTAAACTTTATGAGCCAACCTGTTGCTGAACCTTTTAATCTCTCATATGGCAAGGAAATGCGTGAAAAATTTAAAGGAGAGTTTGTTCGTTTTTCTGGATATAACCAAATGACCGACGGTTCTATAAGCGAACTTTGCGGTGATTTGAAAAAACCTTATTCCTGCGCAGATACGACCTGTGCACAAGACATTGATTGGGATCTTTTAGCAAACGATACCTTTAAAGCTGATGCCGAAGGATTTCGTTTCTCATTACATGCTCAAGGAGATGCTGCTATTTCAAAAGTATTAGATATTTATGACTCTTGCCAAAAAGATGAAAATGGAAAACTTATAAATCGTCACAGTATTACCGATCTTGAATTCAGTGATCCAACAGACTTGGAGCGTATGGGAAAATTAGGCGTAATTGCTGAAATATACCCTCAAATTCAATCTATCGCAAATCGAAAAGACAAACTTGCCATGATTGAAGAAAAGATTGGTATGGATCGCGGACAGTATTATTGGAACAGACGTAAAATGGCTGACAGCAATGTGTTATTAAGTTGCGGAACTGATCTTCCACTTCTTATTGATGATATCCCGAATCTATTTATCATGCAGTCGGAGGATACTTCCCTGAAGGTGGAGAGCCATTTAACAAACAAAATATGCTGACTATTCCTGAGTTGCTAACTGCATGGAGTGCTGGCGGTGCTTATAATCTATATCAAGAGAAAGAGCTCGGCACACTGGAAAAAGGAAAAAAAAGCTGATATTGTCGTATTCGACGGAAATCTATTTGAAACAGCTATTGAAGAAATTCGTTCTCGCAAAGTAGAAGTAACTTTTCTCAACGGACGAATCGTATATAGCCATGAATAAATAAAAAAAATATCTCTCTTATCTAAACAGTTTATATTCTCTTTAAGAAAGGAAGGGAAATATTTATGAAAGAGTCTTATTTTATGGGGATTGATACTGGAACAAACTCTAGTAAAAAGGTGTATTAATCAATTCTCACGGAGAAATTATAGCAGAACATACAACTGAACATGCAATGACAAATCCTGCCCCAGGTCACTATGAACATGATGCCGACAAAGATTGGTGGGGAGATTTATGTATTATAAGCAATGCACTGATTGAAAAATCTAAAGTTTCACCATCTGACATTAAAGCAATCGGAACAAGTGCACTTGGTGCCGACTGCCTACCTGTCGACGATCAGTGTCGACCTCTACGCAAAGCTATCCTATATGGTATTGATGCACGTGCAACCGATGAGATAGAACAACTCACAGAAATGTATGGGGAAGAACAGATCCGACAGTGGTACGGACGTCCATTATGCTCCAGTGATGTAATGCCTAAGATTCTTTGGATAAAAAATAAAGAGCAGGATATATATGCAAAAACCCACAAGTTTCTAACAGGCTCTAGTTTTATAGCAGCAAAACTTACTGGTAATTATGTAGTCGATCGTTTTTTTTAGGACTTGCAAGTTTTAATCCACTTTATTTTAATGATGGAACACCAAATCCTGAAACTTGCCTACCAATTTGCCGCCCTGATCAGCTAGCAGAAGTGAAGGAAGCAAATGATATCGCAGGTTATGTAACTGAAACCGCTTCAAAGGAAACGGGTCTTGCAGTTGGTACTCCAGTCATTGTAGGGAACAGATGACTCCGGCGCAGAAGCAATCAGCACTGGCGTTGTTGCCCCTGGCAAAATGATGATTCAATTCGGTTCTTCCATTTATATGATTCTCGGGACAAAAGAATTGGTTGATGATGAACGCTTATGGCGTGAAGAATTTATTGTACCAGGACTTTGTGATATATCTGCCGGCACTAATGCTGCAGGCTCTCTTACTAAATGGTATAGAAATACAATTTTCCCAGATGCACTCGAACTAGAGCAAAATGGTGGTCCAGATGCTTATATCACCATGATGCAAGATTTGGATAAAATTCCTGTTGGAAGCGATGGCCTTATTACACTCCCTTATTTTGCTGGTGAAAGAACTCCAATAAATGATCCTCTTGCAAGGGAATTCTATTTGGATTAACGCTTGCTCACACGCGTCAGCATATGTACCGAAGTGCTTTGGAATCTGTTGCATACTCAGTAAATCAGCAATTAAAGATCATGCTTGAGCACGATGTTCCTATAGACCAGATTTTTTGCCGTAGGTGGTGGTGTTAAAAATGACTTATGGATGCAAATTGTTGCAGATGTTACTGGTAAAGAAATCAGTACCCCCTGCCATTACTGTAGGTGCGAGTTTTGGCGATGCTCTAATGGCTGCATCGGGAATCAAATATTCAGGCTTTGAATCTTTCAACAAACTTACAGATTTCATTAAACCTGGGAAAACCTATCATCCTAATAAAGAAAACCATGAAGCATATAAAAAATATCAGAATATTTATGATTCTCTTTATCCTGCTACTGTAAACTTAATGCATTGTTTGTCAGACTAATCTTTGTAGATTAGACTTTATAAAGACTATGTGATAATTCTTTCATCAAACAAAAAGTACAGCTGTATGAGTTTTTAATAACTCTTCTGCTGTACTTTTTAAATCTATTATTTTATTCATGAAGCTGAATTGTAAATGAAGTCCTGTCACTTCTGATAAAAGAGCGGCTATACGCAATCGCTCTACCATTATTGTCCCAGTAATCACAACTCAACATAATTAATGCTACTCCATTTGGAATATCTAATAATTTTTTTATCTTACTCGTTCCATCTATAATCTCCATTGTTTGCTGCATACTGGAAATTTCTATTCCATAAAATGCAAAAATATCTTTTATTGTAAAAAACTGATGAGTTCACTACTTCTAACTTCGGCAAAAACATCTTTTGGTACATATATATCTTCAATTGCCAATGGCTCACTATCCAAAGTTATTTGATGTCGTACACAAAAGATTAAATCATCCGGCTCAATATTAAAAAAATAATTTGCATACTTATTTCCTGCTGGTCTATATATTTTTTGCCTGCTCCTTTATCGAAACTCTTTTTGTTCCTGAAGACATTACATTAACAAACCCACCATGTTCATCCAGGTTTTCTTCGTATTTATCACCAACAACAAAAACACCTTTTCCCTGAACACGTCTCAAAATTCCTTCATTAACTAATGCATCTACTGCGTTGCGAACAGTCAACCTATTAATACCATAAGTTTCTGCTAATTTATTTTCAGACGGAATTGCTGTTCCTGGAAGGTACTCTCCCTCTTCTATTCGATTTCTAATAATTTCTCTCAATTGAAGATAAATTGGTGTACGATAACTTAATTTTCCGTCTTCACGCTCTTCATTTTTCTTCGGTATAGTTCAATTTATTATCCATAAATCTGCCCTGCTTTTCTCATTATTCACTCTCTATTCTGCTAACAAGCTTGAATTTATCTCCTCTAATTAATTGTTTATAATACATAATTATCACTCCTTCTTCATCTTTCACAACTCAGATGTAAAAAACAAAGGAGAATCCGGTATTATCTCCAACAACGCTGCTTCTTGTTCACTGGCATATGTAACACTAATATGCTCCTCGCCCGAAATCTGCTTTCTATGATATACATTTTTTTCCAAAATTCGCCCCATGCTAGTTTTATCAGTATAATACTTTTCAAAATCTGGATATCGTTCACAATCAAGATATGTTGTTTCCAAAAAACATGGAACATCATCTATTTTTCTAAGAAGAATATACTCATAAACCTCTTGTCCGAGCAGGAACATGAAGTTTCTTAGAAATCTGTTTAGTTGCTTCAACTTTTCTTACAGAAATAATCTTTTTTTGCCAAAATAGGTCCCTGCTGTCGAAGTTCTCCTACCATTGAATCTACTCCAACCATGTTTCGATTCTTCTTTCCTACAGATACATAAACTCCCGCTCCGTTAACTCTATATAACACCCCACGACCAACAAGTGTATCTACCGCCTGTCTCAGTGTCGTTCTGCTTACTCCCCACATTTCACACAAATCTCTCTCTGATGGAATTCTTGTATTCGGAGCCAATCGATTTACTACAATAAAATCTTCCAATTTTTCCACAGCCTCAGTTCCCGGCGGTATACGATATTCCATATTCTTATTCTCCTTACCATTGTTTACAGACCACTTTCAAATGTAAGCTAATTCTATCATCTTTTTCTTCGTTTTCCAACCAAAATATATACCAAACTCAAACGATTATGTGTTTTTAATATTCATCAAATAATAGCAAGCTTTAATTTTTCTTCTCCGGTACAAGCTCCAAAGCAATATACATCGACTAATATTATCCATAATCATGAAAAACCACACCATTTTTAAATCACGCCCAAACATACCAATATAAATCCATGTCAGGCCTATCCTTATCCCCCCACATTGTTAATATTGCAAATATAAATGGCATTTTTGTATCTCCAATACCATGAAATATACCCTCATATATAATTAACGCTGCATACATAGGCTCACTAATCGCTACAATTCTCAGTAATGACACTCCAAGCACAATAACCTGCTCATCCTTCGTAAAGAAACGTATAATCACTTCTGCTCCGCAAAAAGACCTATGGCCATTGCTGTCATAATAGAAACAGCCACAATAAGTCCTGAACGTACAACCGATTCTAATTCTAATTCGTCTTTTTTCCCACAGCATTTCCAGCAAGTGTACTGACTGCAGTTTGAATACCATATCCTGGCACATAAAAAAGCCTGTTCAATTGTAAGTGCAATCGAATTGAGCTGCTACACTTAGTGTTCCAAGTCCCGCTACTAATGCTGAAAATACAACATCACCACATCCCACAACAATTCTCTCTCCAATTAAAGGCAAGGAAACATTAAAACAATTTTTTTAACAGTTTTCCTTCCGGTTTCACCTTCATTCCTTTTAGTGTCACCAATGGATTTTTTGCATTGCAACCCAAAAAAATAGTAACTCCACCTATCCCTTGACTAATTGCAGTCGCTATAGCGGCACCTCTTACTCCCAATCCAGCTCCCGGAATACTGAGCAACATTCCAAATACTGAAATCGTAGTATGAGAGCTAATTAAAAGCTGATTTAATATAATATTCAAAAAATTCACACCAATATTTATATAAAGAGGTGTTTTCGAATCCTTGTTTGCCCTTAATACATTTCCAAATATAATCAGGCTTCCTCGCAATATCAACGGACAGTTTACTATAAAAAAATACTCACTTGCATCTCTCCATATTTCCTGACTAGCGCCCATCCACATTGGCAACACCGGACTAATTGCTAAAGCAATCACTGTTTCAATCACGCCAAAAAACAAAAATAATCCAAATTGCCTGTGCTGAAGTATGATGAGCAGCTTCCAAATCTCCCTGTCCAGTATATTGGGCAATAAACGAAAGCATTCCCATGCTAACAGCAAACAAAATTCCATTTAACAACCAATTTACAGTGCTTGTCAGACCGACAGCAGCACTTGCAATCGCACCGATCTGACCAACCATTGCAGTGTCTACATAAGCTACAATGGTTTGCAGAGCCTGTTCCAGTATTGTCGGTGCTCCTAAATCCCACAATTCATGCATCTTTGAATTCTTCAAGATTATCCTATTTTTTTCTTTCAAATCAGGCATGATTGTCGCCTCCATTTCACTTGTATTAGCTTTCGAATTATATATGATGTTTTATTTTACCACTATTTTTGTTTGTTTTTTTTACCACTTATCTATTTCAAATTATATCATTGAGGCATATTTATGTCAATTATCACAATCGTATAAACACTGAAGAACAGTATCTTCATTTGCATAAAAAAAACCGCCCAAATCTCTGACTTCAGTCAATAGAATATGAGCGGTATATATTTTTATTTTTCTTCTTGGATAATCACGTTAATTGTACGATGTGCCGGCCCATCAAATTCACAGAAATATATTTCTTGAGCACCACCTCTTACCATTTCACCATCTATCACTGGAAAATGGCAATGATTTCCAGTAAGCATTGCTTTCAAGTGTCCTGTTGGATTTCCTGCTGTACTACCATAATCTCGAAGCATTCTTGCATGGCTATACGGATAATCTTCTGGTATTAATCGTCCCAGGAAATTCTCAATATCACTTTCAGACATTCTAATGCTTCGTTCACAGTTACACCTGTTGTTGTGTGCTTTGTAAGAACCGTAACGGTTCCATTCTGAACTCCACTTCTTTTTACAATATCCAAAACTTTCGAGTAATTACTGTATATTCATTTATATTTTTTTTTGTTAATAATGTAATTGATTCAACATACATCTTCTTTACGCCTTTCTATTAGAATTCCACCTAAGAACTCAATTGCGTTTTTCCCCACAAATTAAATCACAAAGTACTTTCACGAAATCCCAGCTCTTTAATTGCATGTGCCATTCTGATTTGCTCAAATCTCGGATTATTGCTTTCCAAACATTACCTGATGTCTCAAACTCCGATCAATCCATGTCATCGGAACATCTCTTTGTCAACATCTGTGTATAAAACTCCTTAGCATTATCAAAATACAATGCGCCAGTATCTGTATATACATTAGTATACTTCAACATCAACATAGCTGTCTCTCTACACCATGGCCATCAAAATGTGCAAGACAAATTTTTAATTTTGGTCTTGCTGCTGCCAGTTCCTCAAACATTTCGGGCGACAATATTTTGTTAATGTATCCGGTTCCCATGACATTCCACTATGGAAAATAATTGGTTTTTCATATTTTTCACAAATATCATACAGTGGCATCATTCTTTCATCCGTTGGATAAAAATGCCCTTTACCTGGATGTAATTTCAAACCACTTAATTTTAATTCTGCAAATGCTTTCTCCAATTCTTCAGCCGCATCTTCTGCAAACGGATCAACCCCGCAAATCCAATAAACTTATCTCGGTGCCATGTTAACAAGTTGACTAATTTCCTCATTACTTACCAGCACTTTTCCACCTTGCTGTGTACGATAATCTTCGGAAGTAAGCATAAATAATCAAGCCTGCACATTTCATTTGATTAAAAATATGTTCCAATGGCGCCGTTCCATTTTTATGAATATCTAATGTATTATGTCTTAGTTCTTCCAACTCTGAATCTTGATTGATTGGTTCATAAAAAGCTGGATGAACATGCATATCTATAAACATATTTCTCTTCCTTTCTGTATTTTATCAATATCTAATTTTCTTTTTCCCATGCTCTACTCTACCCATGGTTCAAATACCTGAACTAAAGCCGAAGCCGCTACTTCTGCACCTTTTTTTTAAACATTCATCTATACTTTTACCATTCAATATTCCATAAAAAGAAATCCTGCAATGAAACTATCTCCAGCTCCAACTGTATTGACTACTTCTGCCTTTTCAATACCACCTACATAGAATCTTTCACCATCCCATGCAAGACTACCATCTTCACCGAATGTGACAACAGCAATTTTTCATTCCACGACTCACTTTATCTTTTAAAAACTCTTCAATCTTAGCATCCCTTCCTTCATGATAAGAATAAAATCCATAAGTAACATATGGTAAGGTTTCTTCTACTAACGGATGATCCAGTCTATCTGCATAATCAAAAGCAATTGGAATTCCTTTTTGCTGCAATCTTCGGTAAGGTATTCTCAGCTTTTTTCCCCCAAAGTGCTGTATGAACGAGATCATGCTCTGCCGCAAATTCAATATCTTCTTCATCAAAAAAAACAATATTCTCCAATACACCTTCTACATAATCGCCCATGCACACGGTCTTTTCCATCCATATCCATATAAGTTACTGCTGTGGCACCATCGCCAATTTTTAAATGACTAATGTCTACCCCTTCTTTTTTTAATGTCTCTAACATCCATTTTCCATTTTCATCATTACCTGTTGTACTGATAATCGAAACAGGGATTCCAAGTTTTTGAAGATTCACGCCTGTATCAACAACATTCCCTGTTGGATATTTTTTTCCCAATACGTTCATAAACATCAATACAATTGTCTCCTATTTCTGCAACTCTCTTTTTTTCATTGTCCTCCTTTTTTACTTTTTTAATTCTTTCATTCATTGCATTTTTTCTACAACTACATCATAGTCATGATTTAACATTTTTGTAATAATCTCTGCTACGGCATCTTGATTGTTGTTCTTCTCTGTTACAAAATCTGCTTCTTTTTTTCACATCATCCACTGCATTTGCTACAGCTATTCCTACCGCTGCATGCTGCAACATGTCCAAATCATTATAGTAATTTCCAACAGTTATAATATCTTCTTTACAAATTTCAAGCATATCTGCAAGTAACTGTATTCCATTCCATTTTGACACACCCTTAGCCATAACATCAATGCAGTTCGGCTCCGAACTTACGTAGTATACCTCCGGAATACACTCATCAATATAAGCGGCCACATCGGTCATATCCTGTGTTGCCATAAATCCTTCCAAGCCATACTTCCAATCTGTTTCTTCAAGCGAATTAATTATTTCAGGAATTACACCGACATTCTTTGCATACTCTAGGGTTTCATCTGTCATCTTTGTAACTTGCCACGTCATACCATTATAAATTTGAAGCTGTATATTCTGCTCAAGACAATGTGTAATTAGCCTTTTACACACATGTGGAGGAATCAAATCATTATGAAGCACTTTTCTATCCTTACATCGTAGTATCTTTCCCCCAGTGTTAAGAATCTGATAATCCACAAGCCATTGTTCATCCTTTAATGACCCCATATCACACTATCTCTTCTGCCACTTACAAATACAATTTTATGTCCCTCTTGCTGTGCTAGTTTAATTGCTTCTTTGCTTTTTTCCCCTAAACTAGAGTCGTCACGTACAGCAGTTCCGTCTATATCCATTGCTAGCAGTTTTCGTCTCATTTTCTTTTCCTTTATCTTGTTACAATGTTTCTCGATACTTGTAAACAACCTGCATAAATTCCTTTACACGGTTCACATCAACTCGATTTTCAAAGATACCTCCATACTTAAATGTGGTTCCTACAACAGCCGCATCTGCCGTTGTTAATTTTCTTTCAATAGTATCCACACGACATCCTGTATTACACAGCACAACTATTTCAGGATTAGCCTCCTTTACGCTTGCAATTAATGTATCATCTACATCTTGACCAGCTGCATTTGCTGAAATACACAATCCATCTGGTGCTGCTTTCGTAATTGTACTCTTAGCAATCTCTGCTAATGGACGAGTATCTAAATTCCGATCCGATTCCCGGGTTAATAAAATATAACATTTTCAAATCTTCTAAAGGGAGTGCGGCTTTTCTTCTTAGTAAACTACTAAAATCATTATTATAAAGTCCACCATCACCCACATACACACCACAAAATGTTCCCATGAACAAATTGCGCTTTTACCGCAGCTGCAAGTTCTAAACATGCTCGCCCATCACTAATTGCGTCTACTCCATATGGTACCTTAATCTCAGATCGTAAATTCCCAATTACATATGCCATTGCCGCAGGAGTCACCATATCCATATTTCGCTGGTAGGGCAAACTAAATTCATTGCTAAAAATAATCCCATCTACGCCACCATCTTGTAGTGCATGTAAGTCTTCACGTGCATGTTCTACCACCTTATCCATATCATTTTCCGACTTGTATAATGGATCTCCTGGTAGTGGATCAATGTGGAGCATTGCAATAATTGGTTTCTTAACTCCAAACATCTTTTCAGTCCATAACATCTCCTTCGCCTCCTAAACAACTTTTTGTATTTTTTGATACATTCGATATGTATAAATTATATCACTTGTATGAATATTGTCAATATTCTATTTTAATTATCTTATAAAAAAAATATCTATAATTTATAAATGTACGGTTTTTAGTTATTTTACACAATCTTATCATATTTTTTTTTTATTTTTATTGCATACAATTCCAGTTCGCGGTATAATTCACTCATCTAGTACATATACATATTTTATTTTTTTAATACAAATTATGTTATTCCACTTATTTGCGTAGCTACAGACCTTGGAGAGGGTCTATAAACACTACTACTTTATAATATAAGGAGGTCTATCTTATGAGAACACGTGTTAACTACTTCACGGAAAATTCTGTGCGAATTCCTAAAAACGGAATTCTCCATGTTAGGTAATGAAATTTTTCTCCTTACCTAATCGTGGCAATTCTTTTAATTCTATTTTTACTATTAAAAAACAAACAGATAAGGAGATTTTTATTATGGATGCCGTATATGTTGGGTGGTTGTCTATTCTTCCGCCTATGATTGCTATTATTCTTGCATTAATCACAAAAAGAGGTTCTATTTTCACTTATAGCAGGTGTTTTATCTGGAACCATTATTTACTCTATCGCTTCTGGTATGAATCCGATTGTTGGTCCCGTTTCTACTGTATTTGACGTTATGATACAAAAAAAGCTGATATGAATATTATCATTTTCTGTTTTTTGTTGGGCGGATTAGTTTATCTAATCAATGCTTCCGGAGGAGCTCAAGCTTATGGAAAATGGGCATCAAAAATCATTCGTACAAAACGTTCCTCTCTATTACTTACTAGTTTGCTTGGTTGTTTGATTTTTTTTAGACGATTATTTCAATTGCTTGACAGTAGGAACAGTTATGAAACCTATAACTGACAGACATCATGTCAGCCGTGCAAAACTTGCTTACATTATTGATGCAACAGCTGCACCGGTATGTATTATCGCACCTATATCAAGTTGGGCAGCTGCTGTCGGTAGTTATCTTAAAAAATACAGGTGCTTTTGACTCTGAATTTAAAGCCTTTATTACGGCTATTCCATACAATTTTTACGCCATTCTTAGCCTTCTTATGGTTTTTTCTCCTCTGTGTCTTTTCCTTGGATTTTGGTCCTATGGCAAAACAGGAGGTATTAGCTGAAAGAGGTTTCCTCGGCGGACTTGATGAACAAAAGATTCATTGGCACAGCCAAAACTGGACGTGTCGCTGATATGATTGTTCCAATTCTTGTACTCATTGTAACTGCAATCCTTGGCATGCTTTACAATGGTGGCTACTGGAGCAATGATCCTTCACTTCACACTATCACCGCTGCTCTAGGAAACTGTGTTGCAGCTCAAGCCCTTGTTTGGGGAAGTTTTGCTGGAATTATTACTGCATTTTTTATGTATATACCGAGAAAAATCATGTCATTTAAAGAATTCATGGATAACTTTACAAAAGGCATGCAACAAATGATTACTTCCGGTTGTATACTTTATGCTAGCATGGACAATCGGTGGTGTATGTCGCGATTTACTTAGTACACCTGTTTTTGTAAAAACTTTTATAGAAACTACCGGACTTCCAGGTGCTTTGCTTCCCTGCACTTGTATTTATACTTGCTGCATTCTTAAGTTTTGCCACCGGAACTTCATGGGGAACTTTTGGTATTTTAATTCCTATTATAATCCCTGTTGCTCAATCAATTTGTCCTGAATTGCTACTCTCTTCTCTTGCTGCAACGTTAGCTGGAAGTGTTTTTGGAGATCATTGTTCTCCAATATCTGATACAACTATTCTCTCTAGTGCGGGTGCTGGTGTAAACCATCTTACCCATGTTTCAACACAGATGATTTACGCTCTAACAGTCGCTGGATGTAGTTTAATCGGATATTTAATTATTGGTATTACAAATGGAAACCTACTACTTTCACTTGGAACGTCTATTTTCATTCTGTGTATTTTTACTTTCATCATGCATCGTCGTTCCAAAACAATATTAAACAAAAAGATATTTGTTCAACACAACAAAACCCAATGTTATCACTCTAACATAAAGAGAAGTATACATTATCGTTACGTACATCCTTTGTTTTTAGTTTTATATTCTCTAAACAAATTTTTATTTTAATATGTACTAAATAATGAAATATAACCATTGACATTTATACAAGTTATGATATTCTATTATTATAGTGTATCTTATTTTAACTACTTGTATATCAAAAAAATTATGGAGGTGTTATTATGTCAAATATCACAATGGATCAAGTAGCTGTTATGGGTGTACAATATTTTCATTATACACTCGATTATTATCTTAATTCCATGCATCGTTGTGGAGTTAAAAATCTCGACTTATGGGGGAGCATCGCCACATTATTGCAGATTAGATTATCTCACTTCATCTGCCGCCGAACGAAAACTTCGTGAGATCAGAAAAAAAAGCTGAAGATTTAGGACTTAAATTTGTAATGTATACGCCCGTAAACTTTTAGCATATCCCTACAGCTTGAGTGCTCCTGAACAACCTATTCGCGATCGAACAATTGATTACTTTGATATGGCTATTGATGATGCACTTACTTTAGGAACAACTAGGTTATTTATGAATTCTGGTTTGTGGTCCTCTCGATATTCCTCGAGAAGATAGTTGGAAGCGTGCAGTTGAAACAATTAGTAAAGTATGTGAAATGGCGCATAAACGTGGAGTTACAATCTTACTTGAACAACTTCAACCATACGAGAGTAATTTGTTGGTCAACTTGCCACAAATGAAAGCTATGTTGGAAGAAGTCAATAGTCCAGCATTAAAGACTTGTGTCGATTTGGTCGCTATGGAAGTAGCGCATGAGAATCTTGAAGATTATTACAAGGTTCTTGGTGAAGATACTATACAGTTTATCCATTTTGCAGATGGCGATCCTTCCGGACATTATATTCTGGGGGATGGTAATTATCCACTAAAAGAATACATCGAAATTCTTGAAAAGCATAACTATACAGGTATTATCGATTTAGAAATAAACGATTCAATATATTGGGATGATCCTCATAGCTCAGTAGAAAGATCTGTTGATTATCTAAAGAAAAATATATTTAAATAAATATTTACTTAATTTAAATATAAGCAAAAAAGGGGTTGTGGAAAAAGAATAAGTCCCGAAAAAAGAAAGACCAAGAGTTCATAATGTGGAACTCTTGGTCTTTCTTTCTGTCGCCATACCAACGCACCTTTTCCGGTTTGCCTGCAATGTGTCCTGCAGGTCCTTTCCATCACATTTCTTTGCTTAAGAAGATTCAGAAATCACTTATGTATCCAGGTAAAAGAGAACTCGCTTGAAGGATTTATTATATCCTATATCGGCGGTATTAATTGTAATTATCTTATTATTCTTTTTAGCTTTTGTTAAACCTATCTCCAGAAATCTGTTTCTTGACTAAGCCCGATGTCTGCGCTTTTAAAAAACAGGGTTAATTCCTTTCTTTAACTGTGCTTCTTCATAATCTTGGACCGCTTTAAATGCAATCTCTGATAAAATCAGGATAACCGGAATGTTAATGAGCGCCATAACCCCATCAGTACATCGGAAAGATCCCACAAAAGAGACATCTCCATTCCTGCTCCCAGAAAGATTGCAAGTGCCGATACCAGTCTGAAGCCTTTCATAAAAGCTTTTTCCGGCTGTTTTTTGTGAATGTAGATTAAAAGATTGTCACAATAAAAACAGTTTCCGAGCAGAGTTGTAAATGCAAAAAACACCATTGCTACTGTAATCATTTTAAATAATCCAGATTATGCTTCACTAAAAGCAGCAATTATCTTAACATTCCCCAAATACACTCCAGTAATGTTAGTGCAAGGATAATGTTAATAACACGGAAATGCCGCAGATAAAACTTCTGAATCAGTACGCCCAAGCCAGTCCAAGTACAGGTTGCGATCGTTCCGATCGTTGCAATAACCAGCTCAAAAAACAGCAAAGCCGGAAAAGGAGGACATATATTCTACAACATAACCCGTTAGTGCGGTAACTCCGAACATATAGATCTTCACATTGACAAATTGCAGCATGAAGCCTTTCAGAAACGATGCCGATTGCTCTGCGTTTTCTGTTGACGGCTTACTGAAAGCAATATGTATCGCAAGCCACAGTATATATGCTGCTCCGATGTACTTCATCACTCCCATTCCATTTGGAAGCAAAGAATTAACCCCATATACGAAAATTGCACATAAGATTTGTACTACATAGTAACCTGCAAAAATTCCAAAGAACAGCGGCTTTCCTTTTTTTATATCCATAGTTTGTTACGGTATTTAATGCCAGAATATTTCCCGGCCCCGGAGTAAAGGCATTTATAACGCAATAAATCAGAAAATTGCTCAGCACCATCTTTTGTCAGAGTAATTCCGGTTCTGCTGCGGTGAAAAATGGTGATACCAGCCTCTTTTTCCGTTTCTTTGATGGAGTTGGACAGACTTGGCTGTGATATAAAAAAAAGCATTTTTTGCCGCTTCAGTAATAGAGCCAACTTCTGCTACCTTCAAAATATATTTTAATTGTTGAACCGTCATTTCTTTTTCCTTTTTATTCTTACAAATCTCGATTTCTATGTTGCTTAAATTCCAAACAAAGAATCAGTCTATGATTGATTTATAATAATTTCCATTTTCCTCCGATGAGAGATACTGCTGTTGCAACTGGGCATTCCGGTAATTCTTCTTTTTGCTCGCATAATTCTCACCTCCAAGTCTATTGTAATACATTCAATTTTGAATGTACAGTTACAAAAAGGTGCGTACTTGTTTTTGCATATGTCTCACACTATACTAATACCACGCAACCCTGAAACTACAAATTAACTATGGAGGTATTATTATGGCAAATTACACAAAAACAAATATTGGAAAAGAAAACCGAATTGAGCTGCATGAAAAGTTGTCTTTAACAGGTGCAGAAATCAGTTTAAATGAACTACCTGCAGGAGCAAATGTCCCCATTTGTTCATTCTCATAAAAAGAAAATGAAGAAATCTATGGAATTCTTTCAGGTAACGGCAAAGCCATAATTGATGGAGAAGAAATCAGCCTTTCAACTGGAGACTGGCTAAAAATCGCGCCTGCTGCAAAGCGTCAGTTTTTTGCATCCGATATTTCCGGAATTACTTATATCTGCATTCAGGTAAAAGAAAATTCTCTGGAACATTTTACAGCAGAGGATGCCGTAATCGGCTAAATTAAAAGTATTTATTTACAGAAATGCACAGCTCCCGATATGCTAAGAACTGTGCATTGCTTTTTCTTCAATTTTACGATTTCTCAATTTTTCAAACTTGAAGTTTTCAATTCTTTTCAATTCCATCGGCATATGATCTTTCTCAGTTATTTTTCGAATGACCCGGCATGGATTTCCAACTGCCAAACTATACGGCGGAATATCTTTTGTTACAACACTTCCTGCACCAATTACACACCCTTCTCCTATGGTGACACCACCGCAAACAACCACATTGGATGCCAGCCAGCAATTATCTCTTTATAGTTATTGGCTTCGCATATTCAAGATTATAAAAACTGCCATCTTCTCTTTTCCTAATATTGCGTTCTTCGGGTAATAATGGATGCATAGGAGTTGCCAATGTAACATTTGGACCAATCATCACATGATCGCCTATATGTATTTCACATACATCTAAACATGTAAAATTAAAATTAGCAGAACTGAATTTTCCAAAGAACGTATTACATCCGTAATCAAAATAAACAGGCGCCTGTAAATACGGGGAGTTCCTCTGTTGCTGGCAATAATTCCCTCAATATCTGTGCTTGCTCTTCTGGCTGATCTTCATCTGTCAAATTATATTTTCTTGATAATTTACGTGCATTCAGGCGTAGTTGCTCCAATTCTTTATCTGTTGGATCGTATCTCTCTCCACTTAGCATTTTTTCTCTTTCAGTCATTTCCAATAGCCTCCAAATTTTGATTTGTTACTCGCATGATATCGTGTTTTTTCTTCAATTACAGCACTTTTTAACGTAAAAAGCGTTTTTTATATGATGCAGCCAACGACAAGGAGTCTTAGTAAGTGAAATATCACAACACTTCTCTATGATCCTATGTCTATAACTAAAACTAATCTTGTTGTCTTATGATTTCTGATATTATCGACAGCAACTTATCAACCTGGATTGGCTTTGCGATATGACCATTTTCAATCTTATCAAAACAGTTAGACCAGTCACATTTCACATATTCAAATTTCCATCCGGTATAGCCCGCCGAGCCTGCATGAGTTCGTAACCATATCCTCGTCTTACACCGTTTTTATCAGCATAATTGAAGGTATCCTCAAATAAACAGCTTATCGCCCCTACAAATGTAAAGTTATCAATTAGCGAAATCCAACAACTCGATTAACTTATCGAGAAATGCCTCTTCCCCCCATGTATTAATTTTGAAAAAATACAGCTTGGCTTCCTCCCGCTGTAATTGCGGAAAGTTGAACTGGGTCTTTGTCATTTTGAAAAAGTGTAATGTTAAGACTCACTCTGTTTCCTCCGGCATAGCTGTAACGCTCAAAAACACGAACGCTACAACGCGCAGTTCCACTTTGAAAGTCACTGGCATCTTCTAACGTTGCTGACATACTGCCATTTATTATTCCGTTCTCAATTTTGGAAAGTAACTGTTCAAAATCTTCATTTATATATCTTTCTATTTTTGCCATACCCAACACCTTCCTCTCAACTATCTACACTGAAATCTAGAGCACTATTTACTTACCTGTTTTTATTTCATTTTAACTTAGCAAATGTTATAAGTCAATTTTTAGGTTATTTTGAATTTTCTAAAATTCTTTTCTCTCACCCTGTATTTTACCCTTTCATCTTTTTGTATATATTTCCTTTCTTCTGTTGTCTCAACTATCATTGGGAAAAGATCTGGACATTCTCATACCCCCGTATGACTTTCTTGATTTCCTTTGAAAGAAGATATATTTTGATTCCAATGAATTAAATCCTTTGATTCATACAAAAGTACACAATCTCCACCTGAAAGAATCATAACCCACTTTTCTTCATAGCGAAATACTTTTGGATCTCGAAAATCTTCTCTTGAATCTGTTAAAATCGGATTTCCGAATATTTTTCCCATGTACGCCCTTTATCATAACTAAACGCTACTCCCCTGACTTTTGCCTTTTTGGTTTCATGTTCACTATAAGTAAAAAAATGCTACCATTCGCTGATTTTCTTCATCCACAACCGCACTACCAGACCAGATTTGTCCAATTTTTATCTGGTGCAATAGCTTTAGGTAGTCTCTTCCAACGCACTAAATCTTTACTTACTGCATGTCCCCAATAAATCTGCTCGTTAATATTATACTGATGAAAAAGATGATATTCACCCTTATAATATACCAATCCATTCGGATCATTTATAATATAATCTTCTGCTGAAAAATGTATTTTCGGTCTGTATTTTTCCATTTTAACACCTTTAGGCATTCATCCAGCTCCGATGAATGCCTGTCTTTCTATCACTTCTTAAATTTATTTTTTAATTCAACAAAATCTGCTTTCAACTGATCTACCATCTGATCAAATGTATATTCTCCACTGAAATATCCTTGGAAATCTGCTGCAGCTTTTTGGTTCATATCCTGAAGGAAATCCTCCCATTACCCATGGAAGTGTCTTCCCTTCATCAATATATCTTTTTACTTCTTTTTGACAACGGATCTGTGATTTCAACATCATCATAATTGTTGAATGCCGGAACAAAACCAAAGTCATTTACAACGATCTGTTTACCTTCGTCAGACTGAAACAGCCACTTTAAGAATTCTTTAGATGCTTCTTTTTCTTTATCACCTGACTGGCTGTTTATACACCAATAAATGGAGATTCCTGTAGGAATGCAATCTTCCTTTACCCCTTTCAACGGAATCGGAAGAATTCCCATTTTATTTGCCACCTCTTCATCAATTCCACTCAATTCTGGTCCAATCCATTTCCCTGCTGTACAACCGCAACTCGTTCGATAGCAAGACCTCCTCCGATTTCACTTGAATAATCCACTGCATTTAGTTTGGAAAGATCATCTTTTGATGTAGTATACTTTGTTTCCAAATCAAGAAGAGCCTTTAATGAATCTGCATATTTCAAACCAAGTTGATCTGAATTTCTTAATTCTGTTGCACTTGAATACTCACATGCCAAAGGCGCATTCAACGTATGAAGTCCCGGAATCCAAGTTTCCTTTGCAGCATATTCTTCAACAGCTTCAAGCTGTGGATACTTGTCCTTTAACTTTCCGTAATCAATCTGATTCTGAAGATCAGCAAACGCCTTATCTATCGCATCATAGCTTGTCAATGTAGAGGCATCGATTCCCGCATCTTTAAAAAATTTCTTTATTATAAACTAATCCGTATCCTTCTACACTAACCGGTATTCCATAAACTTTTCCATCCAGTGTTACATCATCCAAACTTCCATCTACTGCGTTTTTCAACCATTCCTGATCACTTAAATCTTCTACATAATCTGTCATGTTTGTAATATTATCACCTAGTGCATAGATATCAACAGAATCATCACTGATTAACTTTGCTTTTAAATTTGTGTTGTAATCATTTCCCTGAATACTTCTACATTTATTGTTACATTTGGATTTTCTTCTGTATACTTATCAGCGGCTTCCTGAAGCTGACTTGAAATCTCTGATTTGTTCTGATACAGATTGATTGTAACCTTATCTCCACTGTCACCGCCTTTGCTACTTCCGCATCCTGTCACCATTCCAAGAACCATTGTTCCGCACAAGATCACACTCACTACTTTTTCTCTTCATTTTTGTTTCCTCCTTATATGTTTAATTGTAATAAATAACTCTCGCTTCATATGCTTTCAGTAAAACTGTTTTCTCATCTTCTATGCAATTATTCAAATCAATCAATTTATCATAATTTGAAATTAAAGTTATACCTTTACCGTCCAAAAATTATCGGTAATTCAACAAGCTGTTCCTCTTCTGAAAAACTGCATAATACAAGTAATTTTTCTTTTCCAAGTTCGCGAATATAACAGTAATTTTTTCTCACTTTCCTCATAAAGAGGATGAAAATCTCCATATACGATTATTGGATAATTTTTTCTTAGTTGAATCAATTTTTATAATAACTATAAATTGATTCCGCATCATTCATCTGATTTTTCACATTGATAGTCTTATAATTAGGGTTAATTGTAAACCAACATCCTGCATCACCAAACCCTGCATACTCACTATCATCCCACTGCATCGCAGTTCTCGCATTATCTCTACTCTTCTTCTGCACGCATTTGAACATATATTCAGGATCTTCTCCCATCCCTTCTGTTCTCTGATAATATGAAGTAAGAGATTCAATGTCCTCATAATCTTCTATCTTCTCTAGATAGTCATTTGTCATTCCAATTTCTTCACCTTGATAAATATATGGAGTTCCTTGCATCATATGAAGACAAGTACCTAACATCTTAGCTGATTTTTTTTCCCAATATTCTTGATCATTTCCAAACCTTGATACAACTCTTGGCTGATCATGATTATTCCAGTACAAACTATTCCAAGCATTTCCTTGCAATCCCATTTGCCATCTGTTCATAATAGATTTTAACTTACTCAATTTGAATCTTTCTGCTGACCATTTCGAATTCGAACCATTATCGACATTCATATGTTCAAAAGTAAAAATCATATTCAACTCATGTTCTTTAAATCCTGAATTTTTTTTCCATCTTCTACTGTTGTTTCCAACGTTTCACCGACTGTAATCATCGGATATTTGGAAAATACTTTTTTCATTTAATTCTTTTTATATAAATATGAGCTTGTGGCATATTGTGAGTAAATGGAATCATGTCCCCATATAACTCGCCTTCCTGCTTTTTTTACCATCTGGGAATTTTTGATCCTTTCCAATCAGATTAATAACATCCAATCGAAAACCAACCATCCACACCCTTTTGCATCCACCAGTTCATCATCTGCTCTACTTCATGTCGGACATTTGGATTCTCCCAGTTTAAATCGGCTGCTCCTTGGCAAACATATGCAAGTAATACATCTTTCTTGCTTCACAGTATTCCCAGGCCGATCCACCGAAAAAAAGAACCCCAGTTATTCGGAGGACCCCCATCTTTTTCCTTTTCTCCAGATATAAAAATCAGCATAAGGATTATCTTCATCCGGCTGACAGCTTTTTTTTTAAACCATTCGTGTTGATTAGATGTATGATTTACTACGATATCCATCATCAGTTTCAGATCCCGTTTATGCATCTCTCTAATCAGACATTCCAAGTCCTCCATGGTTCCGAACTCTTCCATCACACTCTTATAATCACTGATATCATATCCATTATCTACATTCGGTGATTTATATACCGGAGATAGCCAAACTACATCTACGCCTAGATCCTTTAAGTAATCTAATTTTTTCTATGATTCCCGGAATATCTCCAATTTTATCTCCATTACTATCTTTGAAACTTCGTGGATAAATTTGATAAATTACCGCTTCTTTTTTCCACCATTCCTTCTGCATTTAATTCTTCCTCCAGTTCTCTTACTTACCAACTCCGGCTGTAATTCCTTTTACAATATGTTTTTGGCAACTCAGGTAAAAGATCACAATTGGAATCATACAAAGTACAAGTGCTGCTGTCGCCAAATCCCATTTTTTTTTGTAAATTGACCAAAGAAGAGATATGTTCGCAATGGTAATGTCTGCATTCCATTTTTATTAATAATCAGTGATGGAAAGAGAAAGTCATTCCAAATCCACATTACATTGATCACTGCAACAGTCGCCATAATTCCTTTTAACAAAGGCAGTACAATCAAGAAAAAATGTTTGAAACATATTACATCCATCGATTGTTGCCGCTTCTTCCAATTCAACTGGAATATTTTTAATAAAACCATGAAAGAGGACAATTGACATGCTAAACATCCAAAACCTATATACATAAAAAAAATCAATCCTGGTCTATTCATTAAATGTAATTTACTCATCACATCAACAAGTGGGAAGCATTACACATTGAAATGGAATCAAAAGTGCTGCTGAAAAAACAAGGAATAATACTTTGCTTACTTTTTGTTTTGTAACGGACCATCACCCATGCTGCCATAGATGATACTAACAAAATCAGTACTGTTGCAACGCAGGTAATTACCAGTGAATTTATCAACGAATGAAGAAAATCCATTTTTTTCAAACGCTTTTAGATAATTTTGAAATGAGAAATGTTTTGGCAAAGCTAAAATATCAATATATATTTCCTGTAATGTCTTAAAAAGAACTGTTTACAAGAATCAATATTGGTGCCACAAAAATAATGGCAAGTAATATTCCTATAATTGTAAGAAACATCTTATTTATTGATTTTTTTTCTTTTTGCATTATGCCTCTACCTCCTTTTTCTTTGTAATTGTAAGCTGAATAAATGGAAATTACCATTACCACAATCATAAAGATAACTGCTTTTGACTGTGCTAATCCAAATCTATTTTCACCAAATGCTGTATTATAAATATTCAAAGCTAACATTTGAGTACTATTTACTGGTCCTCCTCCTGTCAGAGAAATATTCTGATCAAATAACTTGAATGCATTTGAAATTGACAAGAACAATCCGATTGTAAACGCTGGCATCATCAATGGTAAAATAATCGATTTTAATTTATTCCAACCAATTGCCCCATCAATTTGAGCCGCCTCTAAAACTGAATCTGGTATATTCTCGGATCTGAGCTATATAAATCATCATCATATATCCGGATAACTGCCATGTCACAACAATTAATAATCCTATAAATCCTGTTTTTCTGATTCGTCAACCAGCCTTGAAGCCAGCCTATTTGTAATTTCTCTCCAATTGCTTCAAATACTTGAACAAAAATAAACTGCCATGTAAATCCTAATAAAATTCCACCTATCAAGTTCGGCATAAAAAAGATTCCTCTTAATAGATTTGATCCCTTAATTTTTTGTGTTACCAGCATTGCTAAAGCAAATCCAATTACATTGACTGTAATCACCGCACAAATCGAAAAAGAAACGTAAACAAAAACGCATTTCTAAATTGCGTGTCATTTGTGAGTGTAGTTATATAATTACCCAAACCCACAAAATTCTTTTTTGTCTTTCCGACTCCATTCCAATCTGTAAATGAATAACCAATTCCCATAATTGTCGGAATAATTTGAACTACTATAAATGCAAATAATGCTGGACATATAAATATCCAAAACCCCTTTTTTGATTTTTTCATCTCATTACCTCCTACTCTTCAGAAGATTCTTCTCTTTACATTTCATACTATAACAACTTCATAATTATTTTTCAATGGTTTTATATAAAACCTACTTTATACACAAGGCTATTCCCCGCTTTTTTGTGTACATTTTATATAAAACCTTTGTTTTTACTATTCATCTTTTATTTTTGTTTTACTTATTTTCATTACCGAGAAAAATATCTAAAAAAAAAGCCTCTGTCTGAACAAATAGTTTTAACTCATCTATTTATTCAGTCAAAGACCTTGATTCTTTCATCTACACTTATACAGAATTTCCTTTGATCAATGTAACTGGCTGTTTCACATCCAGTCCACTTTTTAATCGATTTTCAAGAATATCTATCATTATTTTTTACAGCTGTTTTTCCTTTTTCTGTCACATCCTGATATACCGTTGTCAGTCTTGGATAGCAATATTTTCCTAATATATTTCCATCAAACCCTGCAATTCCAAGCTCATATCCGGAATTATAACACCTTGCTTTTTTGAAAATAATGGATTGCTTCAACTGCAAACATATCTGACAAGAAAAATAACGCTGTCTTTTTTTCCGATAAATTTCATCATCATCTGATAATTTTTATTTCTATCTTGTTCAGTTTCATTAAGTGAAATAAAATCATTTGTCAGATAGCTTTTCTCCCCCTCTTCCTCCCATGCCTTTCGATATCCCATCCAGCGTTCATGATCCACACCGGCATTCTTTCTTGCGCAGACATAAATTTTCTCATATCCTTTTTTCTAAAAGATATTTGGTCATTATATAACCACCATTTTCATCTTGAAGACCTACATTAACATAATCTTCTGCCTCTTTATCAATTAAATCAATTGCAACTATCGGTTTGTTTATCAATGTTTTCAATTTAATATAGTTATGATATTTAAATGTAATCGCAATCAATCTGTCTACATTCCAAGCTAATGACATATGAAAAAATTTCTTCCAAATCTTCCGCCGCATATAGCATCATGTAATATCCTTCTTTTCTAAGAGATTCTTCCAACGCACCAATAACATGACTGTAAAAAGTATCTGAAATAACTGTATTCTCATAATAACGAGATGTATGAATTACCACTCCAATAATCTTAGAACTGTTATTTTTCAAAGCGCTCAGTCCCATTTTCGGTACATAGTGATATTCATCTAGCAAAGCTTGTATTTTTTCCATATTCGCTTTCGATACTTTTTTTACATTTCCATGAAGTACATTATAGACTGTTGTCATACTAACTCCAGCCATCTCTGCAATTTCTTTTATGGTAGTCATAATAAATATCCATTTCTTTCTTACTGTTTTAATACAACTTTACTCAAAATCCAAACTACTGTCAAGTGCCACACTAATAACTCCATAATAGAAAATTACTAAATATGCTATTTTTGAAAAAGGAGATTTTGGAAAATGATCAACTTAAATAAACATAGAATAGATTTTGGAAAAGGGGATGTAGGCTTTGGTGTCATCGGTAACACTACAATTTTACAACGTGCCAAAAAAGTGAACAGCGAAAAAAACAGAATAGATGAATGATGTATCTTATAAAGAATGGCTGTCTTTTCTCCAATGAGCAGGCAGCCATTTCTCATGTAATTCTTTAATACAAATCTCCCACATATCCATCTGCTTCCAGATGCATATAGCACTCATCCACCTGCTCTGATTCCAGAATCTTTAAAACGTGTTTCCATACCTGTAGCAAGTTCTTTTGTTTTTAACTCTTTCAGCGGAATCCAATAAACTCTTCCTTCCTCAGAACTCTTTAATTCTCCGGTAAACTTATCCGCTTTGTACAAGGTAATAACATAGTGCACTCCGCTCTTATGCCAATGATATAATCCTCCAAGCTTCGGTGCTTCAACCGTAAGTCCTGTTTCTTCCCAGACTTCCCGAATCATAGATTTCTGAAAAATCTCATTTGCTTCTACGTGACCACCTGGGAAAGTCGTACCGGTATAGCTATCATTTACTTTATCCAGAGCCAGTACATTTCCTTTATGATCCTGAATCATACACATATTCATAAAGCAAACCTTCTCAATCTGACTCTCTTTTTTTCATTCAGAGATCTTCTGATACGTTTATTGATATCCGATCGTTTGGATTTGTAATGCTTAAAGACCTCTCCATACGGGGAATCCAGATTTCTGCATCTTCGATTTTTTTTCATAGACAGTATCCACCACTTCTTCCAGATGTTTGTCATTCGGAAAAGTGCATTTTTTTCATATAATAATCTCTGGTTGCCTGAAACATCCATTCCGCAATCTTTTCTTTCTGCTTTATTTTTAACTGGGAATACTTCTTATTCGTTTGCAGTAAGTCTCCCATCTATCATCTTATGGTTTTTCCGTGACATCGGTTTGACCTCTTTTCTTCTTTTTTCATTCAGATTTTACTATACCACAGAATCATGCCTGCATGCGTCATACTTCAGAGCTTCGATGTCCTCTTTTTTTCTTCTCTCAGTACCTTATTTATAGAGGGTTCTTTTTTAAGGACTCTCTTCCGGCGGCTGTGCCACCGGTAAATAGCAAGGACAGGAAGTGTATATACACTTCCGGAAAATCCCAATTTAGGGAACCCTGCCCTAAATTGAAAAAGCTAAAAGCAACAACTATACTACTGCCCTCTCAGAAAAAGGAGAAATTACCAATGGCTGAAAGAAAACGAAACAAAGTGAAAACTCCGAAGCATCTATCTAGAGAAGCTCGCTTGTATATCAATATCTCCACTTATGTCACAACTGGAAATCGAGAGGGATTTGAACGATGGGCAAAGCTCAATAATCTAAAAGAGGCAGCCCATACCTTCAACTATCTTTCCGAAAATAACCTGCTGAATTATGAAGATTTCCAACAGCATGTTTCTGATATTGATGCTTCTGTTAAAGCGGCTGAACAAAGAATAGCACAAATCAACAGTGAGCTGAGCACGCAGAAAACTCATTCAAGAAACACTGCGATTCTTACCGGCTTTGTCGTAAAGTAATTGAAGATTGTAAATCTGCTAAAAATCCAAAAAGCATACACCAAACATCAAGCAGAATACCAACTGCACGATTCACTAAAAAAGAGCTTCAGGATCTCGGTGTTACCAAAAATCCCAAGCTCTAATAAAATCCAGAAGAGGATAGAAAATCTTGAATCTGAACAAGCTGCTACTGTCCGGGAAAAACAAGAATTGCAGAAAAAGCAGAAAAGACACTGAATATCATCAGACAGAATTTCACAGCACTACTTAATGCTCCGGAGATCAGTTCAGACTTACTTCCAGCAAAACGGGAACCTATTTCCTCCCAGGTGATGCCATACGGTGCACCCCGGAGGTATTTGTTTTTGGGTTATGCCAGTTATATAACGAAACGAAAAGACCGGAATTTCCCCGATCTTCTCATATTATTTATGGACTTTTCTTTTACAAATACTAAATATGACTAAGGATATTCCCATTAAGGAAAGCCACATGATTACATTCGTATCGTCTCCAGTTTTTACATTTGAGTGCGACTGCTATTATCACCCGATGGTTCTTCTGAAACTGGTGGCGTATTCGTGGTAATTGGTGGTATCGATTCATTTTTAAATTTAGGTTCTGCCGTTACATTCCAAATTATCTGACCATCATAATTACCTGGAACTGTTATGATAAAAGGTTCGCTTTTGATATACTTGATTGCTAATTTGTGTTTTTTGTGTCTGGACAAAAGATACACTCCTTTTTCCGATCTCTGTACATAACTTCTCCGTCTGAATTGGTCTTTCCGGACATTCCTTTGATGTTGTTATCCTGCGCTTAAATACGTAACTTCAA
>VOFJ01000554.1_pt1 | contig 39092 bp, 49 predicted proteins | sample 5384081 | NCBI WGS metagenome assembly VOFJ01 (sample SAMN12384729, study PRJNA508395) | human gut metagenome | isolation source: healthy gut I | host: Homo sapiens
CGACAAATGGCACGATTACGATGATGTCGGTTGCACCTTACGAAAACAGCAAGCCCATCTATTATGAATTTACGGCGTGTCCGGCGGCGGAATTTGCTAAGCGGTTCGGATTTGCGGACATTATGCCCGCCCTGTGCAATGTGGACTATGCGTCCATGGAACTGCTCCATGCAAAGCTCGTGCGGACGACCACCTGCGTGGACGGCTGCCGATGCGACTATACCATCTGCGGCGATAAGGATCCATACGTAAAGGAACATCCCGAATACCGGGATGAAAACGGATACAGGAGGAATAAGTAATGCTTTTTACAGGTGATTCTGGAAGGTCTTGGGCTGGGGGCTTTGCTGGCTCTTGTCTGTGCTGTGGGCATCCGCAAGGGGGCTGTTGGGATGGTGCATCTTTACAGCCCGGCGGTGCAGCAGCGGTGCGTGAAGCTGGGACTTACAACACACGAGAAAATCAAGCGCAATTCTCTGATTTTCAAAGCCGTCTGCGTCCCCCGGCTATATCAGCTATGTGCTGGTCTGTGTCTATGGGATAAACGGTGCGCGCAGCTTTGCGGCGGGCTTCTGGCAGCTGCTTGTCATCTTGTCCGTTATGAATCTCATTGACCGCCTGTTGGTTGACGGCTACTGGGTGGGGCACACGAACGCATGGACGATCCCCGGAACAGAAGATCTAAAGCCCTACATTACTGCAAAAAGACAAGCAGAAAAAGTGGCTGTTCGGCACGGTGGGCATGGCAGTCATAGCGGCGGTGCTGGCGGGAATTATGATGTTTCTTATGGAAAGCTGAGGCGATATCAATGATGTTTCAAACTTATGGCAACAGGAATCATCCTGCGGTGCTGTTCTTTCATGCTATGGGTGTGACGGGGGAGAGCAGCGAACCGATTGCGAAATATTTACAAGATCGGTATTTCTGTATTCTGCCCACCTCCACCGTGTACTGCAAAGGGCAGAAATATGTCAGCAAGGCGGACGAGGTTCGTCAAGTGGAAGCATATCTGAAATCGCAGGGAGTGGAACACCTTGAACTGGTTGTGGCTTCTTCGATCGGTGCCGATCTTGCCATGGCGTTTTTGACAAGTACGAAGCTGCCCATCGGACATGTTTTCTTTGACGGCGGGCAGTTCGCCCAAATCGGAAAGGGCACGCGCCGTATCATGACGCCGTTTCTGTATTTTGCCATCAAGAGCTTATATTCGTCGAAGGGCGGTACGCTGAAAAAGATCCTGTGGTGTGACGATGATTCCATAAAGTCGTATTTTATAGACGCAGGGAAAAGTCTGACCTATACAAATTTGCGGCGGCAGATTTCGGACAGTCTGGAGGATAAACCCTTTCCGCCGCTTTCAAAAGAATTGCAAAAACATACCTATTTCGAGTTTGGCAGTATAGAAGATCATTTCAAATACCGTCAAGCAGTGATGGAAGCCTACCCCTGCGGCCATTATCCCGTGTTTGAGGGATACAATCACATGCAATATCAGATTCGCGATCCAAAGGGGTTCGCCGAAATGCTGGCACACATCGCCGAGTGTGACTGTATGCCGGAACTGCCATTTATCAGAAAGTGAGTGATACCCATGAAATACAAAATCGAGAAAAACACCGTACAGGAGACGCTGATCATTCCGCTGTATGCGCGGAAGGTCTGCTCAGAGTTGTATCCGAATCTCTATCGGGACGAAACGGCGGTTCGCCTGATTGACGAGATCGACTACGATTTTTCTGAGGCGGAGAAAAAATCCCGCAGCCTGATGCAGCGCTTCGGCTCGCTGGAGGTCGCCGTGCGGCAGAATGACCTTGCTTTTGAGGTGCGGGATTATCTGAAAGGCCACCCCAATGCGGCGGTGGTCAATCTGGGCTGCGGGTTAGATGGCACTGGCAGAAGCTGCGACAACGGAAGCTGTAAAATCTACAATCTGGACTTTCCCGATGTCATAGCTGTGCGCAACGAGCTTTTACCCGCCGGGGAGCGGGAGAAATATCCCATGCGATTTGAATAATACTGAGTGGTTTGCAAAAATTGACTCTTCAAACGGCGCGGCATTCTTTGCCTCCGGCGTGTTCTACTACTTCTGACAGAGCAGGTCAAAGCACTTGTACAGACCATGGCAGATGCTTTCCGGGCAGCATGCTGGTATTTGACGCAGCAAACCGGACGGCGGTGAAGATGATTGCCAAGACATGGCTCAAGAGCGCGAAGATCAAGGATGTCGGCGCGTATTTCGCGGTTTCGGACGCTCCCCAAGAGATCAGTGCGTGGGATAGCCGTTTGCAGGTCTCCAGCCGAGGCTATATGTTGGGCTACACCGATTTGAAGGACCCATCCGTCAGCGGCTTTATCCGCTTTCTTGCAAGAGTCGGTGATGGCATGATGAAGATGCAAATCGTGAGGATCAAATTCGGCGGCAGGTAATGAAATACACCGGGATGCCTTGGGACATATGGGCGTTGATTACACCGCTGTTTCGAGAGCAGCTTCGGAAAGAAGAAACAGTAAGATCATTCCGATGCCGCCATCGCGGCCATCGGTTTGACATATATATTTTATATAGGAGGACAATCATTATGAAAAAACTCGGTTTATTTGCAGCAGGTGTGCTGTTCGGCACGGCAGGCATCAAGCTGCTGGGCAGCAAGGACGCCAAGAAAGTCTACGCCCACACCACTGCTGCCGCACTGCGTGCCAAGGAGGGCGTGATGAAAACGGTCACGGCGGTGCGTGAGGGTGCGGAGGATGTTTACGCCGATGCGAAGGCCATCAACGAATGCCGCGCAGAGGCGGAGGCTGCTGCTGTGGTGGAGGACGCTTCCTCGGAGGACGTAAGGCGGAGTGAGCCATGAAATGCAAAATCCTACATGAAACGACCGGGCGGCTGCGGGTACACCTGTGCTGCGGGCGGATGACCTTATCCCAAGCGGATGTGCTGGAGTACTATCTGCTGGCGGTGGACGGCGTGCGGGAGGTCAAGGTCTACGACCGGACGCAGGACGCGGTGGTGCTCTATGAGGCGGAGCGCGGAAATATAATTCGAGCGCTGGCACAATTCTCCTTCGCCAAGGCGGAAGCTATGGAGCTGGTGCCGGAGCATACCTCCCGGGCACTGAACCGGGAGTTTGAGGACAAGCTGGCTGTTGCCGTTATGCGCAGATGCATCTCCAAGCTGTTTCTGCCTGCGCCCATCACCACGGCACTGGCACTGCTCCGCTCCGTAAAGTACATCCGGGAGGGGCTTTCGGCACTGTGGCACGGCAAACTGTCCGTCGCCGTGCTGGATGCCACCGCCGTCACGGTGTCCATGGCACGGGGCGATTTTGCCACCGCCGGTTCCGTGATGTTCATGCTGCAGCTGGGCGAAATTCTGGAGGAGTGGACCCACAAAAAGTCCGTGGCCGACCTTGCCTCCGCCATGAGCCTGCGGGTGGATAACGTCTGGCAGCAGGTAAATGGCACCGAGGTGCTGACGAAGATCACCGATGTGAAGCCGGGGGACCGTATCGTGATCCGCACCGGCGGCATGATCCCGCTGGACGGCCGAGTGGTGGAGGGAGAGGCCATGGTGAACCAGTCCTCTCTCACCGGCGAGTCTATGCCCGTGGCCAAGCATCCCGGAAGTCCCGTCTATGCCGGGACGGTGGCGGAGGAGGGCGAGTGCGTCATCTCCGTGGAGAAATCCTCCGGCAGCGGGCGGTATGACCGGGTGGTTCGCATGATCGAGGAGTCGGAGAAGCTGAAATCCACCGCCGAGGACAAAGCCTCCCGGATGGCGGACAGACTGGTTCCCTATACGCTGGGCGGCACGGCTCTGACGTATCTGCTGACCCGGAATGTGACCAAGATGCTGGCGGTGCTGATGGTGGACTTCTCCTGTGCCCTAAAGCTGGCCATCCCCATTGCGGTGCTGTCCGCCATGCGGGAGAGCAGCGGCTATCACATCTCCGTCAAGGGCGGACGCTTTTTGGAGGCGGTGGCCAAGGCGGACACCATTGTGTTCGACAAGACCGGCACGCTGACCTATGCGACGCCCACCGTGGCGACGGTCATCCCCTTCGGCGGCCACGATGAGGCGGAAATGCTGCGCCTTGCCGCCTGTCTGGAGGAGCATTACCCCCACTCCATGGCCAACGCCGTGGTGGCGGAGGCAAAGCGGCACGGGCTCACCCACGAGGAGTACCATTCGCAGGTGCAGTATGTGGTGGCCCACGGCATCTCCAGTATGGTGGAGGGCAAGAAGGTCATCATCGGCAGCGCACACTTTGTCTTTGAGGACGAGGGCTGCCGCATCCCGGAGGGAGAACAGCCGAAATTTGACGCGCTGCCCGCCGAGTACTCCCACCTGTACCTCTGCATGGACGGGGAGCTGGCGGCGGTAATCTGCATCCACGATCCCCTGCGCCGGGAGGCACGGGCGGCGGTGAGGGCGCTGCACGAGAGCGGCTTTGCCAACGTGGTGATGATGACCGGCGACAACCGCCGCACGGCGGAGGCTGTGGCTGCCGAGGTGGGCGTGGACGCCGTGTATGCCGAGGTGCTGCCGGAGGACAAGGCCGCATTTATCCGGCAGGAAAAGGCGAAGGGACACACCGTTATCATGGTGGGCGACGGCGTCAACGATTCTCCCGCCCTCTCGAAGCGGACGCGGGCATCGCCATCTCCACCGGCGCGGCTATCGCCCGGGAGATCGCAGACATCACCGTTTCCTCGGAAGACCTTTTTGCGCTGGTAACACTGCGAAGGCTCGGCGAGGCACTGATGGAGCGTATCCACGGCAGCTACCGCTTCATCGTGGGCTTCAACCTGACGCTGATCGCGCTGGGTGTGGCGGGTGTACTGCCACCTGCCACCTCGGCACTGCTGCACAACGGGTCCACCCTGGGCATCAGCCTGCGGAATATGACCGACCTGCTGGACGATGAAGAAAATACCAAGAAATAAACAAGCAAGTGAGGGAGCAGAGAGGCGGCAAGGTGCTTCTCTGCTTCTTGCAATCGCTGTGGGGAGAATACATTGCAATAACAGCAAATCCGGCATGCACGAATCAATAGATTTTAGATATCCGCCATCAGAACGGATTGACAATTCGACAAAATGTGATATAATCCCGCTGTCTGGAAAAATATAAAGTTGTAGCACAGAGGTGTCTGCCCAAAAGCAGATGAAAAGGGAATCCGGTGGGAATCCGGAGCGATGCAGTCACTGTGTACGGGAGCGGCCCTGCAATCCACTGGGAAACTGGGAAGGGCAATGCCGTGATGAACGAAGTCAGGAGACCTGCCTGTGTGTGGAATCTCAAGCCTGCTGCCAACGGGTTGGTTTTCCTACGAACTTATGATCCGTCGCGGAGCGCCGCACGGATGTATATGTAGTAAGAATCTCCGAGGGCGGCTGTGTGAGACACAGCCGCTTTTATATTCTTTCAGAACAAATATTTGGAAAGAGGTAGATCCCCCATGAAGAAAGCACTTGCATTTCTCATGGCGGCAGTGATGCTGATGAGCATGCTGACCGCCTGCGGCAACAAGGACAATGCTGCCGACACCAACGACGCTGACAACAACGACGTGAACACTGAGGAAACCGACAAGGCCGCCGCCGACGAGGTCGCCGCTCTGATCGACGCCATCTACGTGCAGGCGCGCACCGAGGAGACCGACGCCCAGTGTGAGGCTGCCAAGGCCGCTTGGGACGCCCTGACCGACGCCCAGAAGGCACTGGTGGAGGGCGAGGAAGCCAGCCCCGACTATTTCGGTCTGGACACCGGTGACGCATCCAAGGACGATCCCCGCAACCAGGACGAGATCGGCGAGAAGGAGCTGCTGGTGGTGTCCTTCGGCACCTCCTTCAACGACAGCCGCGTAGCCGACATCAAGAGCGTTGAGGACGCCCTGCAGGCGGCTAATCCCGATTGGTCCGTGCGCCGCGCCTTCACCGCTCAGATCATCATCAACCACATCCAGGCCCGTGACGGTGAGAAGATCGACAACATGGAGCAGGCTCTCGAGCGCGCTGTCGCCAACGGTGTGAAGCAGCTGGTGGTGCAGCCCACCCATCTGATGCACGGTGCTGAGTACGACGAGATGTGCGCCGCCATTGACAAGGTTCGTGACAGTTCGACTCCGTTGAGATCGCCGAGCCCATGCTGGGTGAGGTGGGCAGACGATGCCGCCGTCATCAACGCCGACAAGGAAGCCGTTGCCAAGGCCGTCGTCGCCGCTGCCTCGAGGAGAGCGGTTACGAGTCCACCACTGCTGCCAAGGAGGCCGGTGTGGCTTACGTGCTGATGGGTCACGGTACGGCTCATGTGGCGAAGGTCACTTACAGCCAGATGGCCACCCAGATGGACAAGCTGGGCTACGAGAACGTATTCATCGGCACCGTGGAGGGCGAGCCCGAGGATACCTCCTGCGAGGCCGTGATCGCAGCTGTCAAGGAAGCCGGTTACACCACCGTGGTGCTGCGTCCCCTGATGGTCGTGGCGGGCGACCACGCCAACAACGACATGGCCGGTGCGGACGATGATTCCTGGAAGACCATGTTTGAGGCCGCCGGTCTCACCGTGAACTGCCAGATCTCCGGTCTGGGCCGTATCGCGGACGTGCAGGCTCTCTACGTGGCACACACCAAGGCTGCCATCGACGCTATCGCGTAACAAGGACTGACTTGGCTCCGGGGCGGTATATTATCGCCTCGGAGCCTTTTTCAAAGCAAGGAGGACTTAACTATGAAGAAAATTTTTTCCTGTCTGCTGGCTGTTCTGATGATGGCAGCGCTGCTGGTGGGCTGTGGACAGCAGCAGACCGATGCCCCCGGCAGCGACGCGCCTGACCAGCCCGCGCTGGCGGACGGCGTGTACACCGCGGACTTCAACACCGACAGCAGCATGTTCCACGCCAACGAGACCTGTGACGGCAAAGGCGTGCTGACCGTGAAGGACGGCCAGATGACCATCCACGTCAGTCTGGCCTCTACCAGCATCGTCAACCTGTTCCCCGGTCTGAAGGAGGACGCCCAGAAGGACGGCGCCGTGCTGCTGCAGCCCACCAAGGACACCGTCACCTACCCCGACGGTCTGACTGAGACAGTCAATGGCTTTGATATCCCCGTGCCCGCGCTGGACGAGGAGTTCGACGTGGCCCTCATCGGCAAGAAGGGCGTGTGGTATGACCACAAGGTTTCCGTCTCCAACCCTGTTCTGAAGGAGGATGACGGCGATGACACTGCCGCCATCGCATTGGCGGACGGCACTTACACCATTGAGGTAGGCTTCGAGGGCGGCTCCGGTAAGTCCCATGTGCTGACCCCCTGCACCCTGAAGGTGGAGAACGGCGCTGCCACCGCCACCATCGTGTGGAGCAGCCAGAAGTACGAGTATATGCTGGTGGACGGTCAGCGCTATGACGTTCTCACCACCGAGGGCGGCTCCACCTTTGAGATCCGTGCGGGCGCTGGATACCCCGCTGACGGTGATCGGCGATACCACCGCCATGAGCACCCCCCCACGAGATCGAGTACACTCTGACCTTCGATTCCTCCACCGCTGTGGAGGCCGCCCAGTGAGGCGTTTTCTCGCCGGGCTGCTGGCGGCGCTGACGGTCTTGTCCCTCTGCGCCTGCGGCGCGGCTGACGCTCCCGCCAAAACAGACGGACAAACCGCCTCCGTATCGTGGGATGAGCTGGTCTTTGACCGTACCATGCCCCTGCGCTACGCGGAGCAGTTCTCCGTGGAGTACGCCGGGGACAGCTACAAGCGCATCACCATCAACAACGACCGGGTATACCTGCTGGTGGCGGAGGGTGCAGCGGTACCTGAGGGATCCCCTCCGGCGTCACCGTTTTGCAGCAGCCGCTGGACCAGATCTATCTGGTAGCCGCCGCCGCTATGGACTACTTCGACAAGCTGAACGCCATCGACTGCATCACCCTCAGCGGTAAAAAGCAGTCGGACTGGTATATCCAGCGTGCCAAGGACGCCATGGACAGCGGAGCGCTGGTATACGCCGGCAAGTACTCCGAGCCGGATTATGAGCTGATCTTGTCCCAGGGTTGCGATCTGGCGGTGGAAAACACCATGATCTATCACTCTCCGGCGGTGCTGGAGCAACTGGAGCGGCTGGGCATCCCCGTGCTGGTGGAGACATCCAGCTACGAGACCCAGCCCTTGGGCCGGATGGAGTGGATCAAGCTGTACGCAGCGCTGCTGGACAAAGAGGACGAGGCCGAGGCGCTGTTCAACGCAAAGATGGACAGCGTGGCGGACGTGCTGGAGCAGCAGCCCACAGGCAAGACCGTGGCGTTTTTCTACATCACCAGCAGCGGCGCTGTAAACGTCCGCAAGTCCACGGACTATGTGGCGAAGTGCGTCGCCATCGCAGGCGGCGACTATGTCTCCTTCGACGAATCGGCGGAGGACAACGCTCAGTCCACCATCAATATTCAGATGGAATCCTTCTACCACGGTGCAGTGGACGCCGATGTGCTGATCTACAACAGCATCATCGACGGCGAGCTGCACACGCTGGACGAATTGGTGGCACTGGATCCACTGATGGCCGACTTCAAGGCCGTCAAGAGCGGTAATGTGTGGTGCCTGACCAAAAACTTCTATCAGGAGTCGCTGGAGCTGAGCGATCTCATTCTGGACGTCAACCATGCGTTGAACGATGCGCCGGATACGGCTTTTCACTTTCTGACACGGATGAAGTGAGCATTTTTTACATCATAAGGAGGAGCGGCATGAAGAGAAACCGAACACTTCGCATCTGGGGAGGCTTCTTGCTGCTCCTCCTGCTTTTGCTTGTTTTTTTGATTTGGAACATTTTCGCGGGAAGCGTTTCTCTTTCCGCGTCTGAGATATGGCGGATCCTGCTGGGCGGCGATGTGGGCTTTACCCAGAGCCAGATCATCATGAAGATCCGTCTGCCCCGGCTTCTGTCGGCGCTGATCCTGGGCGGGGCGCTGTCCCTGTCCGGCTATCTGCTGCAAACCTTCTTCCACAACCCCATCGCGGGCCCCTTCGTGCTGGGCATCTCCTCCGGCGCAAAGATGACGGTGTGCGTGGCCATGCTGGCGCTGCTGAGCCAGGGCAAGACCACCTCCTCCGCCATCCTCATTGCGGCGGCGTTCGTAGGCGCCATGGTGTCCATGGGCTTCGTGCTGCTGATCTCCCAGCGGGTCAAGCGCATGAGCCTGCTGGTGGTCTGCGGCGTGATGATCGGCTATATCTGCTCGGCACTGACAGATTTTCTCGTGACCTTTGCCGACGATTCCAGCATCGTGAATCTGCACAACTGGTCTCTCGGCTCCTTCTCCGGCATGAGCTGGGACAACGTAAAGACTATGGCCGTTGTCTGCGGCATCACACTGCTGCTGACCTTCCTGCTCTCCAAGCCCATCCGGGCGTACCAGCTGGGCGAGGTCTACGCCCAGAACATGGGCGTGCCGCTGCGGGCCTTCCGGACGGCGCTGATCCTGCTGTCCAGCGTGCTGTCCGCCTGCGTCACGGCCTTTGCCGGCCCCATCTCCTTTGTGGGCATCGCCGTGCCGCACCTGATGAAATCCCTGTTCAAATCGGCGGAGCCGCTCGTCATGATCCCGGCCTGCTTTCTGGGCGGCGGCGTGTTCTGCCTGTTCTGCGACCTCATCGCCCGCACCGCCTTTGCCCCCACAGAGGTGAGCATCAGCTCCGTCACGGCGGTATTCGGCGCACCCATCGTGATCTACATGATGATCCACAGAAAGGCGGCGTGAGTATGGCATATCTGGAAACAAAAGACCTGGCCGTGGGCTACCACGGCAAGCCGCTGATTGAAGATGTCGCCCTCCATGTACAGCGGGGCAAGATCGTGACGCTGATAGGCCCCAACGGCTCGGGAAAATCCACCATATTGAAAACCATTATCGGCCAGCTCTCCAAGGTGTCCGGCACGGTGTTTCTGGATGGAAAGGCCATGGAGGCGCGCAGCCGCAATGAGATCGCCCGGCGCATGGCCATTTTGATGACCGCCCGCATGGAGCCGGAGCTGATGACCTGCCGGGACGTGGTGAGCAGCGGCCGCTATCCCTATACCGGGCGGCTGGGCATTTTGCAGCCGGAGGATCAGGCCATCGTGGAGCGCTCCTTGGAGCAGGTAGGCGGCATGGAGTTTGCCGACCGCCCCTTCTCCGCCATCAGCGATGGGCAGCGCCAGCGCATCCTGTTGGCCCGGGCGCTGTGTCAGGAGCCGGAGATCATCGTGCTGGACGAGCCCACCAGCTTTCTGGACATCCGCTACAAGCTGGAGCTGTTGACGGTACTCAAGCGCATGGTGCGGGAGAACGATCTGGCGGTGTTGCTGTCGCTCCACGAGTTGGAGCTGGCGGAGCGCATCTCCGACACCGTGGTGTGCGTGGCAGGCGACAGGATTGACCGCATCGGCCCGCCGGAGGAGATCTTTACACGGGCGTATATCGCAAAGCTGTACCAAATGGAGCACGGGAAGTACGACCCCTGCTTCGACAGTCTGGAATTCGTACCGTAAGGAGTGCTATCATGGAAAAACAGGGTGTTTTTTACGCCGTCAGCGTGGGTCCCGGCGACCCGGAGCTGCTGACCCGGCAGGCGTGCCGGGTGCTGGAGGCGTGTGACGTTATCGCGGCTCCCCGGATGAAGTCCGGGCGGATGCTGGCGCTGGACATTGCCGCCGGTGCTGTGGATATGCAGGGCAAGACCATATTGCCGTTGGACTTCACCATGGCGCGTGACGCGGCGGTACGGGAGGACAGCTACCGCACGGCGGCTGCCGCCATCGAACCGCGCTGGCGGCCGGGCAGGACGTGGCCATGGTGAATCTGGGCGACGTGTCCGTGTACGCCACGGCCTGCTATATTCTGGAGCGCATCCGCGCTGACGGGTTTGAAACGGTGATGTGTCCCGGCGTCACCAGCTTCTGCGCCGTGGCGGCTCGGCTGGGACGCAGTCTCACCCGTATGGACGAGCCTCTCCACATCCTGCCGGGCAGCGCCGAGCTGGACAACGCGCTGGCGCTGCCGGGAACGAAGGTCATCATGAAGTCCGGCAAGGCCATCCACGAGACGGCGGCGGCGCTGGAGCGCCGCGGTATGGCGGCAAACGCCGGTATGGTGGCGGACTGCGGACTGGAGACAGAGCAGGTCTACACCGATCTGCGGCACTGCCGGAGGAGATCAGCTATTTTGCCACCATCGTGGCGGATTGAGAGGGCGCTATGGAGCAAAAAGTCCCCCGGCTGGTGCTGGCCGGTACCAACAGCGGCTGCGGCAAGACCACCGTCACCTGCGCCGTTTTGCAGGCGCTGGTAACGCGGGGTCTGCGGGTAGGCGCGGCAAAATGCGGCCCGGATTACATCGACCCCATGTTCCACAGCCGGGTCATCGGCGCGAAAAGCTCCAACCTCGACCCGTTCTTTTTTGACCGCGACACCATGCGCTATCTGCTGGCGCACAACGGCGAGGGCTGCGATATCACAGTGATCGAGGGCGTCATGGGATACTATGACGGGCTGGGGCTCACCTCCACCCGCGCCAGCACCTACGAGGCGGCGCGCGGACCGAAAGCCCCGTGGTGCTGGTGGTCAACGCACGGGGGCGCGGCGCTGTCCGTTGTGGCGGCGGTGCAGGGCTTTCTGGACTTCGCGCCGGACAACAACGTGCAGGGCGTCATTCCTCAACGGGTGCAGCGCCATGAGCTACGGCCCGCTGGCCCGGGAGCTGGAAAGCCGGCTGGGCGTCCGCGCCTGCGGCTACCTGCCCCGTCTGCCGGAGTGTGCGCTGGAGAGCCGCCATTTGGGGCTGGTGACAGCGGACGAGGTAGCCGATCTGCAAGAGAAGCTGCGCAAGCTGGCGGCCGTGGCGGAAAAAACGCTGGACATAGCCGCTCTGCTGGAAATTGCGGCTGCCGCGCCGCCGCTTCGCTTTACGCCGCCGGTGCTGCCGGAGGCGGGCGCGCCGGTGCGATCGGCGTGGCGCGGGACAGGGCGTTCTGCTTTTACTACGAGGACAGCCTCGACCTTTTGCGGCAGCTGGGGCGGAGCTGGTGCCCTTCAGCCCGCTGGCGGATGAACGGCTCCCCGACGGCGTGCAGGGTCTGTACCTGGGCGGCGGCTACCCGGAGCTGTATGCGACGCAGTTGGAGGCAAACCACACCCTGCGCAGGCAGATCGAGAGGCGCTGTACACGCGGGAATGCCCTGCATCGCCGAGTGCGGCGGCTTTATGTACCTGACGCAGTCCATCGCGGGCCACGCCATGGCAGGTGCGCTGCCGGGTGACTGCTTTGACACGGGGAAGCTGACCCGGTTCGGCTACATCACTGCCACGGCCCAGGAGGACAGCCTCCTCTGCCGCGCCGGAGAGCAGGTGCCTATGCATGAATTCCACCACTGGGACACCCCCCAGCCCGGCGGCGCTTTTCTGGCGGAAAAGCCCTCCGGCAAGCAGTGGCGCTGTGCGTATGCCACGGACACGCTGTACGCGGGGTTCCCCCACTTCCATTTTTACGCCAAGCCCGTCATGGCACAGCGCTTTTTGGCGGCTTGCAGAAAGGAGACGCTATGATGGAGCAAATGAAGCCTATGGATATCGAGAAGCGCAGCTTGCCATCATCACCGAGCTGCTGGGTAACCGGCGGCTGGACCCGGAAAACGAGCTGGTCATCAAGCGAGTCATCCACACCACGGCGGACTTTGACTATGTGGACAATCTGGCCTTTTCCGGCCACGCGGTGGAAAAGGGCATCGCCGCCCTGCGGGCGGGCTGTGACATCGTCACCGATACCCAGATGGCCAAGGCCGGGATCAACAAGACGATCCTCGCCTCGCTGGGCGGAGAGGTACACTGCTTCATGTCGGATGCGGATGTGGCGGCGGAGGCCAAGGAGCGGGGCGTGACCCGCGCCTTCGTATCCATGGAGCGGGCGGCGGCGCTGGAAAAGCCCTGCATTTTCGCCATCGGCAACGCCCCCACGGCGCTTTTCTCGCTGGAGGCGCTGATGGAGACCGGTAAGCTCCGCCCCGCCCTCATCATCGGCGTACCGGTGGGCTTTGTGAATGTGGTGGAGAGCAAGGAGCGCATCATTGAGGCCGCTGCCGCGCCCTACATCGTGGCCCGGGGCCGCAAGGGCGGCAGCAACGTAGCGGCGGCCATCTGCAACGCCATGCTCTACCAGATCAGGCGGTAGGTTATGAAGGAATTTGTGATACGGGACGGGAAAAAGCTCCGTCTGGGCTACACCACCGGCTCCTGTGCCGCGGCGGCAGCCAAGGCCGCCGCATGGATGCTGCTGAGCGGCAGCAAAAAGGAGTCCATCCGCCTGCTGACACCCAAGGGCATGGAGCTGGCATTGGCGGTGGAGGACATCCATCTGTCCCCGGACTGTGTACGCTGCGCCATCCGGAAGGACAGCGGTGATGACCCGGATATCACCCGTGACACCCTGATCTATGCCGAGGTGCGGAAAACGGAGACGGTTGGCATTGTCATCGACGGCGGACAGGGCGTAGGTCGGGTAACCAAGCCGGGTCTTGACCAGCCGGTGGGTGCGGCGGCCATCAACTCTGTACCCCGCCTGATGATCCAGGAGAACGTGGAGGAGGTCTGCGGCCTGTTCGGATACACCGGCGGCCTGTATGTGGTGATCTCCGCTCCCGATGGCGAGACGCTGGCGAAAAAGACCTTCAATCCCCGGTTGGGTATTGAGGGCGGCATCTCCATCTTAGGCACCACGGGGATCGTAGAGCCCATGAGCGAGCAGGCGCTGGTGGACACCATCCATGTAGAGCTGCGGCAGCGGCGGGAGGGCGGCGCGGATTATGTACTGCTGGCCCCCGGCAACTACGGCGCGGACTATATCAAGGACGCCATGGGCATCGACCCCGCCACGGCGGTGATGACCTCCAACTTCATCGGCGACGCGCTGGAGATGTGCCGGGAGTTGGGCTTCCGAGGGGCGCTGCTCATCGGTCACATCGGCAAGCTGGTAAAGCTGGCGGGCGGTATGTGGAACACCCACTCCCGCTACGGCGACTGCCGCATGGACATCCTGACGGCCTGTGCCGCCGCAGAGGGGCTGCACGGCGGTGCGGCGGCGGAGATGCTCTGCTGCGCCACCTGTGACGACGCCCTGCGGCTATTGAAGGAGCAGGGACTTTATGACGCGGTGCTGCACCGTCTGGCCGGGCGCATTGACGACATGATGCACTATAAATGCAGTGATATAGAGACGGGAGCCATCCTCTTTTCCAAGGAATATGGCTATCTTTGTGAGACGAAGGGCGCATCCAAGCTGCTGCGCCGGATAAAGGAGGACTGACAATGGTACATTTTGTGGGAGCGGGCAGCGGCGCTGCCGACCTTATTACCGTCCGAGGCGCCAAGCTGCTGGGCGAGGCCGATGTGGTGATCTACGCCGGCTCACTGGTGAATCCGGCGCTGCTGGACTACACCAGGGAGGGCTGTGAGATCCACGACAGCGCCAGGCTGACGCTGGAGGAGGTTATCGCCCTCATCGAAAAGGCGGAGGCCGACGGAAAGACCACGGTGCGTCTGCACACAGGGGATTCCAGCATCTACGGTGCGGTGCGGGAGCAGTTCGATGAGCTGGAAAAGCGGGGTATCTACGATGTCTGCCCCGGCGTCAGCGCCTTCTGCGGCGCGGCGGCGGCGCTGCAGGCGGAGTACACCCTGCCCGATGTGAGCCAGACCGTCATCATCACCCGCGCCCCCGGCCGCACGCCGGTGCCGGAGCGGGAGTCCATCCGCTCGCTGGCGGCTCATCAGGCCACCATGGTGCTGTTTCTCAGCACCTCACTGACGGAGCATTTGCAAGCCGAGCTGCTGGCAGGTGGCTATGCCGCCGAACACCCCGCCGGTGGCGGTGGTCTACAAGGCCACCTGGCCGGAGGAGAAGATCTTTCGCTGCACCGTGGGCACGCTCCATGAGACGGTGACGGGCAATGGTCTGACCAAGACCTCGCTGATCGTGGTGGGCAACTGTCTGGGCGACAGCTATCTGCGCTCGCTGCTGTATCACCCCAACTTTACAACGGAGTTCCGCAAGGGGGCGCAATGAGAGCCGCCCTGTTTGCCTTCAGCCGCGGTGGCTGCGCCACGGCGCGGCGGGTGATGGCGGCGCTGCCGGAGGCAACGTTCGTGTGCTACACCATGGAACGGTTTGAGGAATCGGATTTCCTGCCGCTGGACAAGGCGGTATATGGCGCGAGTTTTTCCTCCATGGACGCACTGATCTTTGTGGGGGCCTGCGGCATCGCGTGCGGGAGATCGCCCCCTATGTCAAAAGCAAAAAAACCGACCCGGCGGTGGTTTGCATCGACGAGGCGGGACGGTTTGTGATCCCCCTGCTCTCCGGCCATATCGGCGGCGCCAACGCGCTGGCGGTGAAGCTGGCGGAAAAGCTGGGCGCACGGCGGTGGTCACCACCGCCACCGATGTCCGCGGCAAATTTTCCGTGGACGCATGGGCTGCCCGACACGGCTGCGCCATTTCTGACATGGGGCTTGCCAGGCGGTGTCGGCGGCGATCTTAGAGAGGGATGTCCCCCTTTGCAGCCAATATCCCCTGCCCTCCTCCCTGCCGGCAGGCACATTTGCCGCCGAGGACGGTGCGCTGGGTGTTTTTATCGGTTGGCGCATCAAAGCACCCTTTTCCAGCACCCTGCGGCTTATCCCCCGGGTGCTGCGGGTAGGCGTAGGCTGCCGCCGCGGCATCTCCGCCGATGCGGTGGAGACGACGGTAGAGACAGCGTTCGCGGAAAATGGGCTGGACACGGCGGCTATTCGCGGCGTCTGTTCCATCGACCTGAAGCAGGACGAGGCAGGCCTGCTGGCCGCCTGTGAGAAAAACAACTGGCCGGTGCATTTTTACACGGCGCAGCAGCTGCGGGATGTGGCGGGTGACTTCACTCCCTCCGACTTCGTCCGCTCCATTACCGGCGTGGACAATGTCTGTGAGCGGGCGGCGCTGCTGGATGCCGAAAAACTGATCGTACAAAAAACAGCGCGGGACGGTGTGACCGTCGCCGTCGCGGCGGAGCATTGGGAGGTGCGCTTTGGGTAAGGTAATTGTAGTAGGTATCGGGCCGGGCAGCTATGAGGACATGACCATTCGGGCAGATACCGCCCTGCGGGCATGTGACGCCATCGTAGGCTACCCGGTATATGTGGATCTGGTGCGGGATCGCTACCCCGGCAAGGAGCTTCACTCCACCCCCATGACACGGGAGGCCGAGCGCTGCCAGCTGGCACTGGAGCTGGCGCGCAGCGGTAAGACCGTCGCCATGGTCTGCTCCGGTGACAGCGGTATCTACGGCATGGCGGCACTGGTCTATGAGCTGCGGGGCGAGGCGCAGGAGCCTGAAATTCAGGTGGTGCCGGGTCTGACGGCGGCTTGCAGCGCCGCAGCGGTGCTGGGTGCGCCGCTGACCCACGACTTTGCGGTCATCAGCCTCAGCGATCGGCTGACGCCGTGGGAAACCATCGAAAAGCGGCTGGACTGCGCGGCGGCGGCGGATCTGACCATCGCCCTGTACAACCCCGCCAGCCACGGCAGACCCGACCACCTGAAGCGGGCCTGCGATATCCTGCTGCGCCGTCTGCCGGGAGAGCGGCTGTGCGGCATCGTGCGCAATATTGGCCGTGAGGGGCAGAGCAGCCGCATCCTGACGCTGGCAGAGCTGCGGGAGGCGGAGGTGGATATGTTCTGCACCGTGCTGATCGGCAGCGCCGCCGTCAAAACGGTGGCCGGTCAACTGGTCACACCCAGAGGATACCGCAATGTGTAATATCTGCGTGTTTGCCGGCACCACGGAGGGCCGGGAGCTGGTGGAATTCCTGGCCGGACAGCCGGTGCAGGCTACGGTATGCGTGGCCACGGAGTACGGTGAAACGCTGCTGCCGGAGGCGGAAAACATTACGGTTCTGGCGGGACGCATCCCGGTAGAGGACATCATCCGGATGCTGCAAAGGATGCGGTTCGATCTGGTCATCGACGCTACCCACCCCTATGCCACCTCCATCACCGAGAGCATCTGCACAGCCTGTCGGGAAACGGAGACGGAGTATCTGCGCCTGCTGCGGCAATCCTCCGAACAGACGGAGGATGTGGTCTGCGTGGAGAATGCGGCGGCGGCCGCCGCATTTCTGGAGAGTACGCGGGGCAATATCCTGCTGACCACCGGCAGTAAGGAACTGGCGGCGTATAGCGGCATCCCCGATTTTACCCAGCGGGTATACGCCCGGGTGCTGCCCATGGATGCCTCGCTGGAGGCCTGCCGCGCAGCGGGGCTGAAGGCCGCCCATATCATCGCCATGCAGGGGCCTTTCTCCGAGGAGATGGATCTGGCCACACTGCGGTTTGCCGACGCCGCATGGATGGTGACCAAGGACGGCGGCGAAGCCGGCGGCTTTCCCGCTAAGGCATCCGCCGCCCGGAAGGCGGGCGCAGGTCTGGTGGTCATTGGCCGCCCACCCCAGCGGGAGGGTCTTCCCTTTGCGGCGGTGCTGGATGTGCTGTGTAAGCGGTTCGGCTGCACCGTCCGGCCGCAGGTGCGGATCGTCGGCATCGGCCCCGGCAGCCGGGAGGCTATGACCCGTGAGGTCAGTGAAACCATTGAGGCGGCGGACTGTCTCATCGGCGCAAAACGGATGCTGGAGGCTGTGGCGCGGCCGGGACAGCACACCTGTGACGCCATTGCGCCGCAGGATATTGCGGACTTTATCCGCGCCCACCGGGAGTTCCGCCGCTTTGCGGTGGTCATGTCCGGCGATACCGGCTTCTTCAGCGGCACGAAAAAGCTGCTGCCGCTGCTGGAGGGCTGCGACACGGCGGTGCTGCCGGGTTTGAGCTCGTTGTCCTATCTGTGCGCCCGGCTCCGGACCTCCTATGAGGATGTCCGGGTGGTGAGTCTCCACGGGCGGCAGCACAACATTCTGCCGGAGGTGCGGGCGACCAGCCGCCCTTTGCGCTGGTAGGCGGCGAGCGCGGCATCAATGACCTGTGCCGTACGCTGACAGAGGGTGATCTGGGCCACGTCTCTGTGTATGTGGGCCAGCGGCTGGGCTACCCGGATGAGCGCATCGTGCGCGGCACGGCGGCGGAGCTGACGGATGGTGTCTATGCCCCTCTGAGCGTGGCGCTTATCGAAAACCCCCATCCCGACGCGGTGGTCACACCGGGGCTGCCGGACGACGCCTTTCTCCGCAGTGCGGAGGGAATGCCCGTGGTACCCATGACCAAAAGTGAGGTGCGGGCGGTGTGCCTTTCCAAGCTGCGGCTGACGGAGCGGAGCGTCTGCTGGGACATCGGCGCCGGTACCGGCTCAGTGTCGGTGGAAATGGCCTTACAGGCAAAGCAAGGGCTTGTCTGCGCCGTAGAGCGGCGAGAGGATGCCGCAGCGCTGCTGGGGCAAAACCGTAATCGGTTTGCATTGGAAAACTTACAGGTGGTCTGCGGCAGCGCGCCGGAGGCCTGCGTCGGTCTGCCGGCCCCCACTCACGCATTCATCGGCGGCAGTGCCGGCAATATGCACGAGATCGTGGCGCTGCTGCTGGCAAAAAATCCCCATGTCCGCATCGTGGCCACGGCCGTTTCCCTGGAGTCCGTGGCTGAGCTGACGGACTGCCTGACGGCGTTTCCATTTGCGGAGACGGAGGTGGTGTCCCTGCAGGCGGCGCGGGACAGGAGAGCCGGCAGCTACCACCTGATGAGCGGACAGAATCCCATTTATATTTTTACGATGCAGGGCGGAGGAGAAACGGCATGATGTGGTCGCTTGCGGCACTTGTTATCGGCTTTTGCATAGACCTTCTGGTGGGCGACCCCCACGGCTTTCCCCATCCGGTAGTTCTGATTGGAAAATGTATCAGTGTGTTGGAGCGGGGGCTGCGGTGCATATGCCCCAAAACGCCCTCCGGTGAGCGGGCGGCGGGCGCCATCCTGTGGGGCGCGGTGGTCATCGTATCCACCGCCGTCCCGGCTCTGCTGCTGTGGCTGAGCGGTCTGGTCAGCCCGTGGCTGCGTCTGGCGCTGGAAAGCGTGATGTGCTGGCAGATCTTGGCCGTCAAGTCCCTGCGGGACGAGAGCATGAAGGTCTATGACGCGCTGGAGAGCGGGGATTTGGCCGCCTCCCGCCATGCCGTTTCCATGATCGTGGGGCGGGATACCGACCGGCTGGACGATGCCGCCGTGACCCGTGCCGCCGTGGAAACGGTGGCGGAGAACACCTCCGACGGCGTGGTGGCGCCGCTGCTGTTTCTGGCCATCGGCGGCGCGCCGCTGGGCTTTTTCTACAAGGCGGTGAACACCATGGACTCCATGCTGGGGTATGTGGAGCCGCCCTATAAGAACATCGGTCTGGTACCCGCCAAGGCGGACGATGTGGTGAATTATATCCCGGCGCGGCTGTCGGCGCTTCTGATGCTGGCGGCGGGCGGCCTGATAGGGCTGGATACGGCGGCAGGCTGGCGGATCTTCCGCCGCGACCGCCGAAAGCACGCCAGTCCCAACTCAGCCCAGACGGAATCTGTCTGCGCCGGGCTTCTGGGCCTGCGTCTGGCCGGGGATGCGTGGTACCACGGTGTGCTGCACAAAAAGGAGTATATCGGCGACGCATCGCGGGAGATCACCCACGAGGACATCCCCCGTGTGTGCCGCCTGATGACCGTCACAGCGATCCTCACCCTGCTTTTGAGCTGCGGGGTCAAGCTGCCCTTTGCACTGTAAAGGAGACATAGATGCTGTATCAAACAGAAAATCAACACGGCGGCGATGTATACGGCGGCGGTATCACGTTGGATTTTTCCGCCAACACCAACCCCCTTGGTACGCCTCCCGGCGTACTGGAGGCGGTGTGCCGGGCTCTGCCCCGGCTGCACCGCTACCCCGACCCCTACTGCCGCCGGCTGGTGCAGGCTATCGCAGGCCACGAGCAGGTGCCGGCGTCCTATATTCTCTGCGGAAACGGCGCGGCGGACCTGATCTACGCATACTGCACCGCCCTGCGGCCCCGGACGGCGGTGGAGCTGGCCCCCACCTTTGTGGAATATGGGGCGGGACTGGCGCAGGTGGGTTGCCGCGTAGAGCGGTATTTCCTGCATCAGGCGCAGAATTTTGATTTGGACGAGAGGTTTCTGTCCTTCTTAGAGGAGAAAAAACCGGAGGTGGTATTCCTCTGTAACCCCAACAACCCCACCGGACGGCTGATCCCGCTCCCGCTGCTGGAGCAGATCCTGCAATACTGCGCGGCACAAGGGGCGCGGCTGTTTCTGGACGAGTGCTTTCTCGATCTCACGGAGGACGGCGTCAGCGCCAAGTCCCTTCTGGCAGCGCACCCGGCGCTGCTGATTCTGAAGGCCTTTACCAAGAGCTACGGCATGGCCGGTTTACGGCTCGGGTACTGCCTGTGCGCCGACAATGCGCTGCTGCACGACATGGCAGCCGCGTCCCCGCCGTGGAACGTATCCTCGCTGGCCCAGAGTGCCGGTGTGGCGGCGCTGGCGGAGCGGGATTTTCTGCAAAGGACGCTGTCCCTCGTCCGCACGGAGCGGCGGTGGCTCACAGATAACCTGACGGCGCTGGGCTTCTGGGTATGCCCGTCCCATGCCAATTACCTGCTGTTCCGCGGGCCGCTGGGGCTGCGGGAGGGCGTTGCTGCAGCAGGGTATCGCCATCCGCGGCTGTGGGAATTACAACGGGCTGGACGACGGGTGGTATCGCATCGCCGTGCGGCCTCATGGGGAAAACGAGGCGTTGATAACGGCCATTCGGCAATTCTGCAAGGAGAAATCACTATGGCAATGAATATTATGATTCAGGGGACCATGTCCAATGCGGGAAAGAGCCTGCTGGCGGCGGGACTCTGCCGCGTTTTGAAGCAGGACGGCTACCGCGTGGCGCCGTTCAAGAGCCAGAACATGGCGCTGAACTCCTTCATTACCAAGGACGGCGGCGAGATGGGCCGGGCGCAGGTGGTGCAGGCAGAGGCCGCCGGGATCGAGCCGGACACCCGCATGAATCCCATCCTGCTCAAGCCCACCACCGACGTGGGCAGTCAGGTCATCGTCAACGGACAGGTGCGGGGCAATATGCAGGCCATGGAGTACTTCCGCCGCAAGCGGGACTACATCCCCGCTGTGCTGGAGGCCTACAACAGTCTGCAGCAGAGTATGACGTGATCGTCATTGAGGGGGCAGGTAGCCCCGCGGAGATCAACCTCAAGCAGGACGATATCGTCAATATGGGCCTTGCCAAGCTGGTGGACGCGCCGGTGCTGCTGGTAGGCGACATCGACCGGGGCGGCGTGTTCGCCCAGCTCTACGGCACGGTGGCGCTGCTGGAGGAGGACGAGCGCCGCCGCATCAAGGGCGTGGTGGTCAACAAGTTCCGGGGCGACCGGGCCATTCTGGAGCCGGGACTGAAGACGCTGGAGCAGCTGTGCGGCATCCCGGTGGCGGGGGTCATCCCCTACGCCCACGTAGACATCGACGATGAAGACAGCCTGACCGAGCGGTTTGACCGCTCCAAAGAGCGAAAGCTCTTGGATATCGCGGTAATCCGTGTGCCGCGCATCTCCAATTTCACGGATTTCAGCCCCTTCGAACATTACGGAAACGTGTCGCTGCGCTATGTGGATCAGGTGAGTGACCTGCACCAGCCGGACATGATCCTGCTGCCGGGTACCAAGAGCACCATTGCCGACCTGCGGTGGCTGCGGCAGTCCGGTCTGGAGGCGGCCATTTTGAAGGCGGCTGACGCCGGCACGCTGGTTTTCGGCATCTGCGGCGGCTATCAGATGCTGGGGCGCACCGTGTCCGACCCGGAGCATGTGGAGGCCGCCGGTGTCACGGAGATCAACGGTTTGGGTCTGCTAGAGATGGACACCGAATTTCGGGGTGAAAAGGTGCAGACCCAGACGCAAGGCGTCTTTCGCGGTGTGGAGGGAATGCTCTCCGGCCTGAACGGCCTGGCCTACGAGGGATACGAGATCCACATGGGCCGCAGTCAGCAGCAGATGCCCGCCCTCACCGGCAGCAGAAACGTATACGGCAGCTATGTCCACGGCATTTTTGACGCGCCGGGTATCGCCGATACGATCCTGAAAGCACTGTGCGCCAGAAAGGGCGTGTCCTTTGACGCGCTGGCGACCTTTGACGCCTACGGCTACAAGGAACGGCAATATGACCTGCTGGCGGATGTGGTACGCGGCGGACTGGATATGTCCTTTGTCTACCGAGTGCTGCGCCGGGAAGTATAACGAAACAAGTTCCGATGGAAAAGCGGTGAGAGGCTCGAGCAGGGTCTTACGCCTGATTGACGGCATGACGGATCTGCCAGTACATCTGCGGGGCTATCTTGCTGCATCCCGGCAAAGGTAGAGGCTGCCGCATTTACCTGTTACTGGCTGGGCGGTTATCAGGCACTGCCGATATTCCCCCACATGGCACATAGCCTTTGAAAGACTGCTGACGAAAGAGCGATGTATGCTTCTGTAAGGCAACATCCGCAAGCGCAATAATGGTCGGCGGGAGGGCCGGTACACAGTCGCCCATGATACGGAGACCGGCAATCGCCGTGGGGAGTTGGCTTGATGTCTGGATGGAGAACTACGCAAAATCAAACTGCGGTCATCCACATTCAAAACCTCGCAAGGCTTCCTCAAGAACCTCATCAAGCCGCAGATCGGCAGCATCCGTAATTAGTAACTTATGCAAACAAAAAGACCCGAAGCCTTACGGTTTCGGGTCTTTTTGGCACGCCGTGAGGGATTCGAACCCCCGGCCTTCTGGTCCGTAGGTTGTCTCAAGCGCAAATCGGAGCCATTTCGGCTCCGATTTGTGCTTTTTACCGCCGTTCACTCGGCGGATTTTCCATTGTTTCCGTCCAGCCCTGCCCGCTCCGGTTCCATTCTGGGTCAAAAGTGGGTCAAAGACAGATGTATGGCAGGAGAATTCGAACAGTCAGTTCGCATTCATACCGAGAGGCTCATAGGTCAGCAGCTTTTTCTTCCAAAGGGTCTCCGTTTGGATCACTTCATCGGGCGTCACGGCCTTTGGCAGGAGCTGCAAAATCGAGAACTGGAAGTGCGTATACCTATCCGGGTAGTCGCAGAGCAGCTCCTTCATCAGCTTGTTGTCGCCGTGCAGTGACTTCACATAGTGCGTCCAGCGCCCCAATAAGCCTCCCTTGCCGTAAGCGGAGCCAACATACTTCCGTCCGTTTTCCCGGTCAACAATGAGGTAGACCGCGTTGACGGTGGAAAGCGCCGTGTGCCACGATTCGTATGCCGTGGGATCCTGCACGATCTCCCGAAGCTCTTCATAGGTAAGGATCGCGTTTTCGTAGCCGGAAAAAATCTTCTTGTCCCGAATGGCCACAATAGGCTTTTCATTGGTGCCTTTCTGCGCCCAGGCAAGCGCGCTTTTACCCCATTCGATCAAGAGCCTGCCTTCGTATTCCTTCAGCAGGTCAATGCGCTCCAGATTGTAAAACATCCGCTGCCCTTGGAACCAATCCTCCAGCGGGAAACCCTTTGGCTTCGTGTCCTGCGTGTCAATAACGCCGCCGCTTACCTTGTAGCAGGCGAAAAACTTTGCCGTCGTACTCTTGTCGCTGATAAATACGCACCAATAATCATACCCGTTGCTGAAGGTTTCACTCTGTACGCGGGTGTATTCTTCCACCATGCCCTTATCATAGCATTTCTTGAATGCCTTGTCACCCAGCGAATGCCGGATTAGCTTTACCCGCTTCGGGTCAAGCCCCACATTTTTAAGCACATCGGAAAAAGTTCAGAATCGCCATGGAAGCCCCTCCTTATTTTGTTCTCCATTTCAAATTCTACCACAGTTTTTTTCGTTGTAAAGCGCGCTTTCCCACCGGCGCAAAATCTCCGCCAGTTCCGGCGTCAGACGTTTGCGGCACTCCTGCCGCAGTTCCTCCGGCACGCCGTAGAACGCCTCAGCGATGCTGCCGGTGATGGCGGCGAGGGTGTCGCTGTCGCCGCCGAGGGACACCGCCGTGCGCAGCGCGTCTTCAAAACTTGTGCTTTCCAGAAATGCAATAATAGCCTGCGGTACGGTTTCCTGACAGCTCTCCACATGGTGATAGGTGGGACGAATCTCATCGCAGCTGCGGCTGAGGTCGTAGCCGAATTCGCGCTCCACATACGCTTTGATTTCCGCTTTGTCGTGACCCGTGCGGGCGAGAAAGATGGCCGCGGCGGTGGCCTGTGCGCCCTTGATGCCCTCCGGGTGGTCGTGGGTCACCTGGGCGGTGAGCCGCGCCAGACGCAGCGTTTCCGCCATATCTGTTGCCAGCCATGCGGCGGGAGACGCCCGCATGGCACTGCCGTTGCCGTAGCTTTGGTAAGGCTGCGGGTCATCCTCATAGAGCCAGCCGCCAAAATGGGTGCCATAGCCCCGGTCGGGTAGGCACGCCCCAGCCGCTGCATCTCCCGCACCAGTGCCGCTTTGATGGCGGCATCGTCTTGCCCACGGGTGCTGAGCAGCGCCTTCGCCACCGCCAGCGTCATCACCGTGTCATCGGTGAAGTCGGAACGGCGGCTGAACAGCGGAAAATCCTTCGCCTTATAGTTGTTGCAGTCGAACTCGTAGGGGCTGCCCACGATGTCGCCCAAAATCGCTCCGTACATACGCTTACCTCCCTCTTTTCTGCACGTCCTCGTCGATGCGGCGCTTCCATGCGGCGCTGAGCGGCCGGGCGGCGCGGACGCTGCACACCGCCTCGCTGATGACCTCGTAGTTCAGCGCCGTGCCCGCCTCGTCGCACTTGTAGTTCACCGAGCGGTCCGCACCGATGCCGAAACGTGCCGCCTCCTTGGCCGCGTCGATGTTTGCGCCGAGGAACAAAAACTCCCAGCCGTACTTCTCCTTCTGCCGTTCAATCATGCGGCGCACTCGCTCGTAATCATAGCGACGACTGGCGTTTTCGTAGCCGTCGGTGGTGATGATGAATAGCGTCTTCTCCGGCACATCCTCCCGGCGGGCGTACTTGTGAATGTTGCCGATGTGGTGGATGGCGCCGCCCACGGCGTCCAGCAGCGCCGTGCAGCCGCAGGTGAAATACTCCTTTTCCGTCAGGGGAGGCACCTCGCTCAGCGGCAGGCGGTCATGGATGACCGTGCTGTCGTTGGCGAAAAGCACCGTGGAGACCAGCGCCTCGCCCGCCTCCTTCTTTTGCTGTGCGAGCATGGAGTTGAAGCCGCCGATGGTGTCCGATTCCAGCCCCGACATAGAACCGCTGCGATCCAAAATAAAAACCAATTCCGTCATAAAAAAGCCCTCCTTCGTTTGTCTGTGCTCACATTGTAGCGCATCCGAAGGAGGGGTTGGTCGCCTGTGGGGCGACATTTATTGGGTTTTCAGACGTTCCGCCCACTCGGCTTCTTTGAAGCCGACCAGCACGAAGTCATTGCCCACCAGCAGCGGGCGCTTGACCAGCATCCCGTCTGCTGCAAGGAGCTTCAGCATCTCGTCCTCGCTCATTTGGGGCAACTTGTCCTTTAGCCCCATAGATTTGTATAGCAGACCGCTGGTGTTAAAAAACCTTTTCAGCGGCAGACCGCTACGCTCATGCCATGCGGTCAGCTCGTTGTAAGTAGGATTTTCCATTTTGATGTCTCGGAATGTATAGGAAATGCCGTTCTCGTCCAGCCACTTCTGCGCCTTCTGGCAGGTGGTGCATTTGGGGTAGCAGATAAAAGTCATGGTGTTACGCTCCTCGTTATAAAAGTATACTTTTTGCCCACTCCGTGCAGGCATCCGATTCCATCAGTCCAAGTTCCTGCCAAATGCCCGCGTAGTATAATCCCTTTATTGGATCCTTTGCGCCGTTCTTCTTTCTCTTTCCGTATATGTGCTGCGTATCGTACACTTCATTCATCGCCCAAGTTGCTTTTGTTGCGCCCTCCAGCGTCAGCACACGCGCTTTTTGTCAAAGGGCAGCAAACCCGCTCCGGGCTTGGTGATATCCAGAGAAAGTCTCTCAGATGCCTTGAATATAACATTCGCTGTGCCGCTTGTCCGCTCATCGGTTGAATGGGGGTGCCACCACGCTTCTTTTTGCTTTTCGGGCGCAGAAAGGATTTCCCCCACCTGTAGGTAGCCCCAAATCACCTGAATATCTTTTTCGCGGTAAAAATCACCGCACCCCCGCGAATACTTGTATTCCCCGTTTTTGCACTCAACAAAGTGGAAATTTCCAAAAAACAGGAAAATATCTCCCGGCGCAACACCCAGATTCTTTAGGTAAGAAGCCGCGGCATCCCGCTGACCGAACGCTGGAAACCAGCCGTCAATTTCCTTTGCACGCCGACTCAAATCCAAATCCGGGTCGACATGGCAGTGGTTCCCACCCTTATACCTCAAATCATGTAAAATCTTGGAGTATGGAATCCCATTGTAGTAGAGCGAATCATAGGTATCGGTATCCCCACTGGGAATGGGAAAGGAAATCATCGTGCCATCTTCAAAGATGGGGCTGACAATGCCGCCGTTTGCGGAATCAAATCCTTTTCGACTGAGTATAATTTTCATTTCTCTTCCTCACGCCCCCAGCAAACTCTGGTCGAACGCGAACAGCGCCTCGTTGATCTTGAAAATGTCATAGTCCCGCTGCATGATGAAATACTCGATGATGACGTCAAACTTGCTGCTGGGACTGAGGGCGTAGCCCGCGCGTGCGATGAGGTCGCGGGTCTCCGGCAGGCTCAGCTCCAGCGCGATGGCGAAGGCCACCGCCGTGGGCTTGGAGGGCTTATAGTCCGGGTTGTTGCGGATTTTCGAGAACAGCTTGCGGTCTACGTTGGCCTTTTTGTAAACCTCGGCGTCCTTTTTGCCGCTGCGGTCGATGAGCTTCAACAGCGTCTCCGAAAACCCGGCGTCCAGATGCGCAAGCGCCTCGTCCAGCCCGGAGGCCGCCATGGGCGCGTCCTCGTAGGCGGTCAGCATCCGGCTTTCAACGACGCCCATCCGGCGCATCCGCTCCCGGCGGGAGTCGGTGTGGGCATCCACATAGTGGTCGTCGATGTAGGCAGCGATATCCGCGAACAGCTTGTTGCCGATCTGGTACGCCGCGCGGTCGAAAATGACGATGTACACCGTCATGTCGTTCTCTGCGAGGAATTCGCTGATGGTGTCCACCGCCACGCGGAGCGCCTGATCCTTGGGATAGCCGAAGACGCCGGAGGAGATCAGCGGAAAAGCCACCGTCTCGCAGCCGTGCTCTTTCGCCAGCGCAAGGCTCGTCCGGTAGCAGGAGACGAGCTGTTCCCGCTCGCCGTGATTACCCCCGTTCCACACAGGGCCGACGGTGTGGATCACATATTTGCACGGCAGGCGGTACGCGCCGGTGATCTTGGCCTCGCCGGTTCGGCAACCGCCCAGCGTCCGGCACTCCTGGAGCAGCTCCGGCCCCGCCGCCCGGTGGATGCAGCCATCCACGCCGCCTCCGCCCAGCAGAGATTCCTTTGCCGCGTTGACGATGGCATCCACGCTCATTTTCGTGATATCATTGCGAACAATGATAAGTGGCATATCATGTATCGCCTCCATTCTAACGACTTTTCAGAATATTATAGCAGAATACACTTGGTTTTGCAATGGACGTTGGGACATCTACCCAAACCTACACGTTGGGAGATCTACCCAAATGTAGCGGGGAGCGAAATACTCCAAGCAGCGGCGAGAACAGCGCCCCTGTTTCGGCGTGCGAGCCGCTGTGTGCGATTTTTCTCCGAAAGCCGAGTGTGTACCCACTTTCACTGGTGAAAGCAAACGTGGCCGTTTGTGCCGGAGGTGTTGAAAATCGTATGACCAATGCATTGGAAACGTTGGTATGACTGCGTTTCCTGCGCTTTTCACGGCTTTTTCGAGGACGAAAAAGAAAGCAGGAGAAAGGCATTGGCGCTTTTCGCGCCAATGCCTATTCACAGCAGCCCGCAGTGCGAGCTGCCGCAAGGGTTTGCGGGTTTTGGAAATTGACGCTTTTTTCGAGGTTCCCAGAACGGTTTGACGCTAAATTTGAGAAAAGTCGCCGCAAATCCCCGTGTCACAACGGTTTGCGGCGGCGCTTTGATAGAAAATCGGTACGCTTTATACCGTTGTAGTCGGCGGAAGTCTCCGTAGCAGCTCAAATCTTGCTACGCCATAAACAAAGATAAGCGGCAGCTGGGAATTGATAACTTTCTGATAATAGTGCGCCCTTCCTGTAGCTTTTCTCTACCCTTTACGGTATTGTATACCGTTACAAAGGAGGGTGATATTATGCCAAAACGACGTGCGAATGGAGAGGGCAACATCCGCAAGCGCAAAGACGGTCGATGGGAGGGCCGCTATACCGTCGGCCACGATCCGGAGACCGGCAAGGCCATCATCAAGAATGTCCTAGGCAAGACACAGGCGGAAGTGAAAGAGAAACTAAAGACCGCCATCGAAGAAAATATCGGTATCGACTATGGCAAGGCAAAAAGCTTCACAGTCGGCAGTTGGCTTGAAATCTGGATGGAGAACTACGCGAAGGTAAGACTCAGACCGTCCACATTCAAAACCTCGCAAGGCTTTCTGAAAAACCACATCAAGCCGCAGATCGGCAGCATCCCGCTGGCAGATTGCACTTCTCTGGACTTACAGCGGTTCTACAAGCACCTGCTGGACGGCGGGCGAGTAGACCGCATTGAGGCCAAGAAAAAGCCGAAAGGGTTAGCACCCAAGACGGTACGGAACATCCACCAGATGATCGGCTCGGCATACAACCTCGCCCTCGAACAGCGTCTCGTCACGAAAAATCCAACGCAGGGCTGCGCCTTGCCGAAAGTCGAACACAAGGAGATGAAAACGCTGACCGCCGACCAGCTCAGTGCATTTTTCCAAGAAGCCAGGGACAGTGGTGTGTACGAACTCTACTACCTCGACCTCGCCACCGGACTTCGGCGGGGCGAACTGCTGGGCCTGAAGTGGACGGACGTGGACCTTGACCGTGGCGTACTGAAAATCCAACGGGCCATCTCACGGCAGAACGGCAAAGTAGTCGAAGCCCCACTGAAAACGAAAAACGCCTACCGCACACTGCCGTTGTCGGCAGATGCGATAGACGTTCTAAAGGCACAGAAAAACAAGGCGGGAAGCAGCGAATGGGTGTTCCCGTCACCAACAGGAGGCCCCATGTCGCCGGACAGCGTGCTGCACATGCTCCAGCGGGTGCTAAAGCGAGCAGGACTGCCACGGATACGCTTTCATGACCTGCGCCACACCTTCGCAACGATGGCGCTCCAAAACGGCGTGGATGTAAAAACCGTGTCCTCGATGCTCGGCCACTACTCCGCGGGCTTCACGCTGGACACCTACGCCCACGTCACCACCGACGCCCAGCTCAAGCGGCGCAAACCATGGGGAGCATCCTCTCCCGTGCGGTATAGACCTTTCCGCTACCCGCTCCCGTTGGGGTCAGCGTTTGGGTCAGAAAAAAAGCGGTACTCCCAAAAAACGGAACTTATGAAAAGCAAAAGCCCTCGAAATCAGACGATTTCGAGGACTTTTGGTACGCCGTGAGGGATTCGAACCCCCGGCCTTCTGGTCCGTAGGTTGTCTCACGCACAAATCGGAGTCATTTCGGCTCCGATTTGTGCTTTTTGCCACCGTTCGCTCGGCGGATTTTCCATTGTTTCCGTCCAGCCCTGCCCGCTTTTTTCGCGTTCTGGGTCAAAAGTGGGTCAGACACGGTGCGCCCGCACCCACGCCAACAGCGCCTCGTAGTCCATCGCACCGGAGGCGACAGCCAGGCCGACCTCGACAACTTCATCGTTGGTGCAGTCCAACCGAATACCGTTGACCTCCAGAGCAGAATTGATTTACGATTGAGCGAGAAAGTCCGGGCAGAAAACTGTTCGGACTTTTCTCATATATTCCAAAGTTGCGGTAGAATTGGTCACGAGTTTTATGGTATAATTTGAATGCGAAAAATCGTAAAATTGGAAGTTGGTAGAAGGTTACATTATGAGCATTGATAGGAAAATAAATCGCATTCAATTTCTCACGGGAAATTCGTTAAAGTTTATTGCTGTACTGACAATGGTTATTGACCATCTATGTAAAATTGTGCTGCAATGGCTGCTATCAAACTACTGGGGGTCTATGGTAGATAACGAACAAATGTCGTGGGAGAGATTCCAAGAGATAGATAATCTCATACGGTTTGATTTGCAAAGCATTGGGACGATTGCTTTCCCGCTATTCTGTTTTTTGCTGGCAGAAGGATTCCAACACACAAGAAGTAAAAAACGCTATATTGGATTGATGCTTGCATTTGCCCTTATTTCGGAAATTCCATTTGACATAGGTTTCTTTAGTGCGTATTCACGAATGGAAGGTACATTTCCGTTTTACTTGAAGTATCAAAATGTATTTTTCACCTTGTTTTTAGGCTTATTGACATTGGTATGCCTTGAAAGATTTTCGTGTGAATCCGACCTACCAGTGGATAGAATAAAATCAGTAGTCTTGCAAGTTCTCAGTGTAGTACTTTTTTCCAGCATTGCGGAAGGAATCCGTTGTGACTACGGTATGCAGGGGATCTTATTCATATCAGCATTTTATATTTGCCGTAATCACCGAATCTATCAAGTGCTGCTGTTTCTTTTGGCTTACATGGGGGCAACGGGGAATCAACCACCTTTATGTACGCTTCTTGCCGGCTTGCTTATTCTGCTATACAACGGAAAGCGTGGTAAACTGAAGCTAAAATACTTCTTTCTATGTTTTTTATCCAGCACATATCCTTGTCCTGTATTTGATTCAGGTAGGACTCGGAAAATACTTACTGAAATGACTAATTGCAGTTTGTCATACCGAGATTAACAAGTAAATACGGAAAAATAGACCGTTGACACACATCGTCATGTGAAAAAGTCGGCGGTCTTTTTTACTCATTTTCAAAAAAGGAGGTCAAGCACAATGACAAAACCGAAAACCCTTGAACAGCTCCGAGCCGACAAGGAACGAGCCGAGACGCAGCTTGCACAGGAACAGCACAAGCTGGAGCGTCTGGAGAACAGAAAGAAGTATCTGGAACAGGGCGTACAGGCCGCAATTTCGACAGAAACGGAAAAGATCACGCAGCCCAGCGGGGCCGCGACGCCTTCGGGAGCACCCACGACCAAAAAAGCGGCAAAAGTTTGCCGCTTTAAACAGAATGGCCACGCAAGGGTTTGAAAACCCGAGCTGAAAACGCTCCGAGGGTAGTGATACCACCCCTCACCTCGCACGTTCAGAAAGTACTGCGCACAGAGTGAAAAAACAGCAACATCACCAAGTTGCAAACAGATCACGCAGCCCAGCGGGGCCGCGACGCCTCGGAACAGCGACGCGCATAAGCGCATCGCTGTTCCGAAGGCTCTCTGCGTTCTTTGGGAGCACCCCCGACCAAGCCCCAAAAGCAGCAAACTTGCCGTTCTGATACCCGGTCCGGGGATGTTGGTGAACGTGCGGAACGCTCCGAGAGTAGTGATACCACCCCCACCTCGCACGTTCAGAAAGTACTGCACACAGAGTGAAAAAAACAGCAACATCACCAAGTTGCAAACAGAGTACGCAGCCCAGCGGGGCCGCGACGCCTCGGGACAGCGACACGCATAAGCGCATCGCTGTCCCGAAGGCTTTCTGCGTTCTTCGAGAGTACCTCCTCGGCCAAGTCCCAAAAGCGGCAAAGTTTGCCGTTCTGATACCCGGCCCGGGGATGTTCGTGAACGTGCGGAACGCTCCGAGAGTAGTGATACCACCCCCATCCGAAACGCCCCCTGTTTCGGCGTGTGTGCCCTGTGTGCGATCCTTCTCCGAAAGCCGAGTGTGTACCCACTTTCGCTTGTGAAAGCGAACGTGGGCCGTTTGTGGGAGAGGATGAAAAGCGGTTTGGGACGGAGTTGTAGCGGTAACTTTTTGGCGATAGTTGCGGGAACGGTTTTGAGCGAAAAGCCGAACTTTTCAGGACGGTTTTTCGAGTGGTGAAGGCCGTTCGATTTTAGCACAAGATAAAGGGCCGCAGTCGCAAGCGCCCGCGGCCCGCCCACAAAGCCCCGCAGTGCGGGGCTTTCCGAGGTTTTGAAACCGCAGTCTAAGGTGCACCTTGAGAAGTGTTTTCGCGGTCATAGGTGAACGTCAGACACGAAAAATGCCCGTGACGGCAGACTTTTCAAGGTGGCCGTTCCGCAGGCGGTTGAGAAATTTGCTGTTTTCAACCGCTCGAAAAAGTGATTTCTGCATGAGCGGCGATTTTCGGAGGAAAACGGGTATATTTTGAGCCGCTGTAGTCAATAAAAAGGCTTCTTCATCCGTTCAAAAATCGCACCGCTGTAACTAAAGACACGCCCCCGGTAACGCAAAATTTGCGCCGCAATAGACAAAGATAAGGCGGCACAGCCCCGAGGGGCAAATGATAACTTTCTGATAACAGTTCGGCTTCTCGATAGCTTTGGTCCCCTTTCTTACGGTATTGTTCGTTGCGAAAGGGGCTGATATCATGCCAAAAAGACGAGCAAACGGCGAAGGGAATATCCGCAAGCGCAAGGACGGTCGATGGGAAGGCCGGTACACAGTCGGTCACGATCCCGAAACTGGAAAGCCATCATCAAAAACGTCCTCGGCAAAACGCAAGCGGAAGTCAAAGAAAAACTGAAAAAAGCCATCGAGGAAAACGTCGGTATCGACTACGGCCGAGCCAAGACCTACACCGTGGGAGTTGGCTGGAAGTCTGGATGGAGAATTACGCGAAAATCTAAGCTGCGCCCGTCTACGTTCAAGACCTAGCCAAGGCTTCCTCAAAAACCACATCAAGCCGCAGATCGGCAGCATCCCGTTGAATGATCTGACTTCTCTGGACTTGCAGCGGTTCTACAAGAAACCTGTTGGACGGCGGGCGGGTAGACCGAATCGAAGGCAAGAAAAAGCCGAAAGGGACTGAGCGCCAAAAACAGTACGCAACATCCATCAAATCATTTCCTCTGCCCTGAAGCTTGGCAAACGAGCAGCAGCTGATCGCCCGCAATCCGGCAGACGGCTGCGCGCTGCCGAAGGCGGAGCGCAAGGAGATGCAGACGCTTCCCGTTGAGCAGCTGACGTCCTTCCTCCGCGAGGCAAAGGACAGCGGCGTGTTCGCTCTGTACTACATCGACCTGACCACCGGCCTGCGGCGGGGCGAGTTGCTCGGATTAAAATGGTCGGACATTGATTTGGAAAAAGGCGACCTTCGGGTTCAACGGCAGATCGGGCGCATCGACGGCAAAATCATTGAGATGCCGCTGAAAACAAAAAACGCCTACCGCACCCTGCCATTGTCGGCAGACGCGATAGCGTTCTGATGCAACAAAGAAGAAAAACGGGTAACAGCGAGTGGGTGTTTCCGTCCCCGACGGGAGGCCCCATGTCGCCGGACAGCGTGTTGCACATGCTGCACCGCGTCCTGAAGCGGGCAGGGCTGCCAAAGGTGCGTTTTCATGACCTGCGCCACACCTTCGCAACGCTGGCACTGCAAAACGGCGTGGACATCAAGACCGTGTCTGGCATGCTGGGGCATTTTTCAGCAGGGTTTACGTTGGACACCTACGCTCACGTCACCACCTCTCCCAAGCGTGAAGCGGCGCAAACAATGGGTAACATTCTCTCTGGTGCGGTATAGACCTTTCCGCTACCCGCTCCCGTTGGGGTCAGCGTTTGGGTCAGGAAAAACGGCAAGTAAGATATTGAGTAAAAAAGTACGGAAAAAGTCCTGATTTCGCAAGAAATCAGGACTTTCTGGTTGCGGAGACAGGACTCGAACCTGCGACCTCCGGGTTATGAGGCAGTCTCAAAGCAAAATCGGAGTCGTTTTGGCTCCAATTTGTGCTTTTTACCGCCATTCGTTCGGTGAGTTTTCCATTGTTTCCGTCCAGGCCTGCCCGCTTTTTCGGATTCTGGGTCAAAAAGTGGGTCAGGGTATGCGGACGCTCGGAAGCGTTTTCACAGGATAGTCTTTGCGGTGTGGAAGTCATCAAACGGCGTCGCAGACGCCGCTTTTGATGCGTGTCAAGATTGCTTGTTTTAAAGCTCGCTGTATGGAAAACACATCCGTTCGGAACGTTTTTGTCCATAAACATCGGATAAATTCTTACAGGCTTCCGGTGCAGCAGTCATCCAAGGCTTCCCTGACAGAATTCTTGAGGAAATTGTTCACATTCGGCATCCAGCATATATCCGCGTTTTTGTGATCCAGCCGACCTGCATGGTTGTGTCGGCGGGAAGGGAGAGGGGGCGGGTAATGAGATCGGATTCGCTGTAGCCTTCCAACAGCCAGCCGGAGCCAAGGTTATAACATTCTGAGTGGCGGATGATATTCAGCATGGAGCTACGGTCTGATACGGCGATGGATTTTTGCGGATGTACGGGGAAAAAGACCTCCTCAGTATAGCCGTATGGATCGTTGCCGCCGTCGTAGAAGATATATGGGTAAGGACTGTGAGCATGGAGAGGGGTGATATTAGGGTTCTTTGGCAAGCAGGGTGGTTCTTGGACAGAAAAACGTGGAGTGGTTGCTGCAGACTGTGGGAATTCCAGATTGAAGGCGCTCAAGCTCATGCTGAATAAACTCTGCGTTGGTATCATAGTAGGATATAAAGCCAAGCTGACTCCGACAGGCTGCCACATCCTGAATGATATCGCTGACCTTTTCCCTCCTGGAAGACGGATAAAATAGTTGTGTTCCTTCAATAAGATTTGCCATTTTGCAACTGCTTTCGCTACAAAAATATAGTAACGGGAGGTGATGGACATTGTAATCATGCCCTGAGGTTCCGTTTGCAGATAGTGATCCTGCATGGTATGGAACTGTTTGATCAGACTGTAAGCGTCATGGAGAAAATTCTGTGCCGCGGCTGGTGAAGGTGATGCCCCGGCTGCTGCGTTCCAGCAAGGGAAAGCCCAGTTCACTTTCCAGCTGCTTGATCGCCTTGCTGATGCCGGACTGAGAGACAAATAGATTTTGGGCTGCCTGGTTGATCGAGTTGCTCTCTGCCAGCGCAACCAGATACTGTAACTGCTGAAGTGTCTCATAGAGGTTCCAGGACTCCTTTGCTGTTGAAAATATAGCGGCTGCTCAGGCAGGAACAGAGAGCCTGTACAATCCTGTTCACAATACGTAATACAGACAAATGTCTTCTGTACGCCGCTCGAGTAATGACTTTTTACTCATATCGCTATGTGAAAAACAGTTGCTTCACTTCTAAGAATGTACCTGTTATAATACAAAAAAGCAAGGGGTTCCACCAAACTTTTATGCTAAAATGAACAAGGAGAAGGGGACGACCATCATGAAAGAAAGTCACATGAGAACAAAGCTGGCCCATACAAGGTGATTTGGAGCTGGCGAAGAAAATTCAATCCAGTGTTTCTGTTCCAAAGGTGCTGCCTATCTATATGAGCAGTGTGTTCACGTTTGATGACGTGCCCTCTCTGGATGCTGTTTATGCAGGAGAGGCCGATGGCTATGTGTACTCCAGAATGACCAATCCCAGTACGGATGCCGCGGAAGAAATGCTGGCGGCAGCTGAGGGGGCTGATGGTGCGCTGGTGTTTTCCTCAGGCATGGCGGCAATCATCAATGCCATTATTGCCAATGTGCAGGCCGGCGACCACATCGTTTCCTCGCCAGTCTATATGGCGGCGTATATGATTATTTTAAGCATGAACTGCCCCGCTTTGGCGTGGAGGTCACCTTTGTGGAGTTTGATGACCCAGCCAAGGTGGAGGCTGCTATCCGCCCCAATACCAAGGTGGTCTACACTGAGACCATCAGCAATCCCTTTGATGGAAGTGAATGACCTGCCCGCCATTGCCGGGATCGCCCACGCCCCACGGCTGCAAGCTCGTGGTAGACAATACCTTCGCCACCGCCGTGGCCCGGCCATTGAGCATGGGCGCCGATATTGTGGTCTACAGCGCCACGAAGTATTTGGGCGGTCACAGCGATTTGATCGGCGGCGCGGTGGTGTCCGGATAAGGAAAATATTGCTCAGATCCACCGTTGTTTTACTCTGTACGGCGCCATTATGGGACCCATGGAGGCGTGGCTGCTGTGCCGGAGTCTGCGGACCTTGGATCTGCGAATGGAGCAGCACTCTAAAAAACGCTTTGAAGGTGGCGCGGTTTTTAGAGGGCCATCCCAAGGTTGAGAAGGTTTACTATCCCGGTCTGGAATCCTCTCCCTCGCATGGACTGGCCGCCAAGCTGTTTGTGGACGGCCGCTGCGGCGGTATGCTCAGTGCCGATATTGCCGGCGGCGAGCAGGGGCCAGCGCCTTAATCCGTGAGTGCTCCACGATTAAGTTTGTGCCCAGCCTGGCCAGCTTTGCCACCACGATCTCCCTATCCGGCCAAGACTTCCCATCGAGCCTACAACCCTGAGGATATGAAGGCCGCAGGCATCTCCATGGGGCAGCTGCGATTCTCCATTGGTCTGGAGGATGCGGAGGACATCATCGCCGAGTTGGATGAGGCGCTTGGGAGAAGGTCTAAGCGTTCTATTGCATGATCTCCGGCTGCTGCGGGACACAATTCCCACGGCAGCTGGTCTTCATAAAACATGAAAAGTGAGGAAGCTATGAACGAGGTATTGAAAACGATCGCCGCGAAGTACAAGGACGACATTGTCCATACCGTTTCGGAGCTGATCCAGCGCAACTCCCAATCTCTGCACGAGGGCGAAGTGGCCCGCTTATGTGCGGGGAGAAGATGAAGGAACTGGGCTACGACAAGGTGGAGGTGGACCGCTATGGCAACGTGTTCGGCACCATGAAGGGGTACCGGCGGCGGCAGCTCTGTGATGGCTCAACTGCCACATGGATGTGGTCTACGAGGGTGATGTGAGAGCCTGTGGAGCCGGCGCGATCGCCGAGGCCGGGTTGGGGCCGGGGCGCTCCGATACCAAAGGCACCATGGCCATTCAGATCTATGTTCCCTTCCTGCTGAAGGAAGCCGGCCTGCTGCCCAAGGGTGACATCATCACCGCCGCTGTGATCTCCGAGGAGATCGCCGGCTACGGCGCTATGGTCCACACCCAGGAGAACCGAATGCTGACGGTTACGCCATCGTAGGTGAGGCTACGGAGAATGACATTGCCATCGGTAGCCGAGGCCGCTGCTGCGGCGTCATCACCATTACCGGCAAGTCCTGCCACGCTTCTATTCCCCATGTGGGCCACAATCCCTTCGATTTTCTGGCCAGTTGCTGCCGGAGACTTTGCAAAGGTCCCCATGGGCAGCGACGGCTGTTCGGCAGCTCCCACTATGTCCTGCACCCGCATCACCTCCTCTGAGGAGGGCACCAATATCATCCCCAATGAGATCGTGCTCTATGTGGACTACCGCCAGAGCGGGGACGATACGGAGGAAGTCCAGCGAAAGCTGGAAGCTGCCGTCGCAAACTGCCATGTGGACGGCGTCACCGCTAAGGCGGAGCTGCTCTACCACTTCCCCCTGACTACCTATACCGGCGTGGAGGGACGCGGCTATCAGGGTGAGAATCCCTTCGTCGCCAGCGCTGACGCCGACTATATCCAGAAGGTCAAGGCCGCCATTGAGGACGCCGTGGGCCGCGAGATTCAGACCAAGCCCTGGGCCTTCGCCACCGACACCAGCCACTATGCCGCCAAGGGCGTCAAGTGTCTGGGCTATTCTCCGGCAGAGATCAAGCTGTGCCATACCACCCGGGACAGCATCGACATTTGCCATGATGGAGGAGGGCACCGTAGGCTATCTGGCGGCAGTTCAGACACTGGCCAACGAGCCTAAGTAAGCGTCGGGCTTTCTGCGCCCATAGGGGAATCCCTGCTTTACGCAGCTTTGATATTTGGAGAGGAGGAAAAACCTATGAAACAGAAGAAACCCCTTAGAAACCTAAACCCCTTTGTCTGATTTTTCGCGGTAGTTGTTGTGGCGTGGCTGTTCACGTTCATCATTACCCCCCGGTACCCTGGTAGACGGCGTTTATACCGCTCTGCCGAACGCCTTTGCTTTAACAATGTATTCAACCTGTTCGGGCCGTGCCCATGGGCATCAAGGATACCTCCAATCTCTGGTGATCGGCGGTGCGCTGGAGATCTACAAGAGCACCCGGCGCCTTGACTCCAGCACAAGATGGTCCATAAATTCGGCTCTGGCTCCCGCACGTTCCTGCTGATCGCCTTGATGGTGCTGTTTTTCCGTCATCGGCGGCTTCCTGAGCTGGATCGAGACCCTGATCCCCTTCGCACCCCTGGTGGTGGTGGCTATGATCCTGGCACTGGGATATGACGGCATCGTGGCCTGTGCCGTGCTGATCATCGGACTGATGGGCGGTTTCGTTACCGGCCCTACCAATCTCTACACCGTAGGCGTGTGCAACGGCATTTTGCAGAACATGGGCCTGCTGTCCGCTGACAGCAGCGACGTGTTCGAAAGAGCTTGGGCTTCCGCGCCGTGCTGTGGGCTATCATGACCGCTCATCGGCGTGGCCTACACCGTGGTGTATGCCAACCGTATCGCCAAGGACCCCGCAAAGAGTTTAGTCCACGGCGTAGACGTCTCCCGATCTGGTGCTGGACACCAGCAAGGACGTCACCGTTACCGGCCGCCACGTGGCGGTGCTGCTGAGCATTTTGGCCGCTATGATTATGACCGTCATCGGTATGCAGAAGGGCTTCGGCGGCGTGAAGTGGGGCATTGATGACGTATCCGCCGTTTTCTTGGCTTCCGCGCTGTTCTCTGGCATCGTAGGTAAGCTGCACCTCTGAGATTGCAAACTCCTTTGTTAGGGCGCCGGCGGCCTTGTGGAGCTGGCGGCGCGCGCTGGTGATCGGCTTCGCTCGTGGCGTGGCGCTGGGTCATGAGCTCCGCCAACATCAACGCCACCATCGTTTTATAACGCCACGCAGCTGCTGAAAGGGCCTGCCTCCGCTGGCCGCCGCTATCGGCATCGTAATTCTGGTGTCCTTCATCAACGGCCTGATCCCCTCCGGCTCCGGCAAGAGGCATCTGCTGGC
>VOFJ01000303.1_pt1 | contig 38996 bp, 50 predicted proteins | sample 5384081 | NCBI WGS metagenome assembly VOFJ01 (sample SAMN12384729, study PRJNA508395) | human gut metagenome | isolation source: healthy gut I | host: Homo sapiens
AAACGCAAGCTTTGATTATAGATTGTAATGCACGAAGTGAAACTTTTCAGCAAGTTTACATTTAATGGGGAGTAACTTCTCTATGAATGTACCGGATATAAGATATAGCCTGTTCGCACAAGGATGACGAAGAAGCGCTTCAGTCAGTGTCGGAGATAGTAGGAGAATTGAGTATTATGGTGCTGATTATTTGCTTTTTTCGAGAAAAATGTTATCTTTGTAGGTAGGTAATGTGCATAACATTATTTTCCTGTGCTCACAATGATTAAATCATAGATAACGGATTGTTTAATCTTCTAAAGTTTGCATTATGGAAAAGACTAGAATTGGCTTGAATGCCGGAAAAGTATGGCGCATCTTAAATGAAAAAGGTGAACTGTCAATGTTCGATTTGTGCCGTGAGTTAGGTTTGACGTTTGAAGACGTAGCTCTTGCTATCGGCTGGTTGGCAAGGGAAAGCAAAGGTCTTTCTGAGGAAAAGGGAAGGAATGCTTTTTGCCAGCATTGAGAATGTTGAATTTACTTTTGGATAAATGGCGACTGACCCACATTTAAGGGGAATATCCATGATTTATTTACTTGTTGAAAACATAATAAGGTGGGTAACTGAGACTTCTTGCACATCTGTATTTTCTATTCATAAGAATCTTCTTTTTTTGAGGCATTTAAATCTACTTTTTAGTACCTTTGCACCCCATAAACTGCTAAAAAACACATAATTCATGAGTTCATTGAAAGGGCACCAGCCTTTACCTAATTTCATAACGAAGGCACGGCAGAACGTTTCGAGACTACCGTATGCGTGCTATCTTTATCCTCTTTCTGAGCGCAGGCATTGCTTTTTGATAAAGCGGCGGCCTCTATCTACGGTAGCTTCCCGGACTGGTCTATCTGACTCCGTTGATCGGCGGATACATTGCCGATAAATATTGGGGCATCCGTCGTTCGGTATTTTGGGGAGCGGTGATGATGGCAGTCGGTCAGTTCCTGATGTTTTGAGTGCCTCTTCACTGAACAATACAGACCTTGCCCACTGGCTGATGTGGCGGGCTCAGTTCTTCATGATTTTAGGTAACGTTTGCTTTAAGCCTACGTTTCTTCGCTCGTCGGACAATTATATGAACCCGGGGACAAACGGTTGGATGCTGCATACACCATTTTTCTATGGGTGTTAATGCTTTAGGTTCTTTTGCTGCTCCTTTGATTTGCGGTTTCTTGGGAGACACGGGGGAATCCGCAGGACTTTAAATAGAGGATTCCTCGCATCCGGAATCATGACGCTGTTCACTGTTGTCTCTTTGAAACTCAGAAGAATAAATACCTTTTCTCTCCTTCGGTGAACCGATTGGTATCGTCCCCCGACGCCAGACGTATTGAAAAAAAGGAGGATAAAGCCGAACATATTTCACATCCGAAGATGGACAAACGTACCAAAAGTACGTAATATCATCATCATTACTGCCCTTACAGTTGCCTTAATAGCTTTTTTTAGCTATGCCTTTAGCGATGACTGGATTAGTGTGGGTATCTTTACGGCTTGTATTGTCTTTCCAGTACTCATTCTGCTGGATGGTTCATTGACCAAAGTAGAACGTAGCCGTATTTTCGTAATCTATATCGTAGCTTTCTTCGTCATTTTCTTCTGGGCAGCTTACGAGCAGGCAGGAGCTTCTCTGACATTATTCGCTTCCGAACAGACTGACCGCAGCATTTTCGGCTGGGAGATGCCGGCTTCGTGGTTCCAGTCATTCAATCCGCTTTTTGTAGTGATCCTTGCCTATATTATGCCCGGTATATGGAGCTTTCTGAATAAGCGAAACATGGACCCGGCTTCCCCCTACCAAACAGGCAATCGGTCTGTTACTGCTTTCTCTTGGTTATCTCTTCATCTGTTTTGGAGTGAAAGATGCTATTCCGGGAGTAAAGGTGAGCATGATCTGGCTGACAGGACTTTACTTTATTCATACAATGGGAGAAATAGCTTTGTCGCCTATCGGACTTTCAATGGTAAATAAATTGAGTCCGCTGCGTTTCGCCTCCCTGATGATGGGAATCTGGTATCTGTCTACCGCCACCGCAAATAAATTTGCAGGTATGCTGAGCGGCCTCTATCCCGAAGACGGAAAAGTGAAATCAATCCTTGGTTATCAGATCGCTACCATGTATGATTTCTTTATGGTATTCGTCGTGATGTCCGGTGTTGCTTCGTTGATTCTGTTCCTTCTCTCGAAGAAATTACAGAAGATGATGCACGGGGTAGAATAAAAATCGTATTTTTGCAAGGTTATTTTTAAATTACCGGTTATGGATACCATTCAGATAAAAGACAAAGCAATTTACTGTTTCCATTAAGGAACAGGATATTCAAAAAGAAGTGATTCTTTCGCGTAGCGAACGAAATCAATCGTGATTTGGCAGGTAAGAATCCGCTCTTCCTCAGTGTGTTGAACGGCTCGTTCATGTTTACCGCCGACTTGCTGAAGCATATTACGATTCCGTGCGAAATTTCATTCGTGAAGTTGGCATCTTATCAGGGGGTGACTTCCACCGGAGTAATTAAAGAAGTAATCGGCCTGAATGAAGACATTGCCGGACGTACCATTGTGATCGTGGAAGATATCGTAGACACAGGACTGACGATGCAGCGTCTGCTCGAAACATTAGGTACACGCAACCCCGAAGCGATTCATATCGCCTCTTTGCTGGTGAAACCGGAAAAGCTGAAGGTCAATCTGAACATAGAATACGTAGCGATGGAAATCCCGAATGACTTTATCGTAGGTTACGGACTGGATTATGATGGCTTCGGACGTAACTATCCCGATATTTATACAGTAGTAGATTAAATTCAAATACAAATTAATTTTTAGGTTAAAAAAGGATGTTGAACATCGTAATTTTCGGTGCTCCGGGTTCAGGAAAAGGGACACAGAGCGAACGTATCGTAGAAAAGTATGGAATCAATCACATCTCGACAGGAGATGTATTGCGTGCTGAAATCAAGAACGGCACGGAGCTGGGCAAAACTGCTAAAGGTTACATCGACCAGGGTCAGTTGATTCCGGATGAATTAATGATTGATATTCTGGCAAGCGTATTCGATAGCTTCAAAGACAGCAAAGGTGTAATTTTCGACGGTTTCCCAAGAACAATTGCACAGGCGGAAGCATTAAAGAAAATGTTGGCGGAAAGAGGACAGGATGTTTCTGTAATGTTGGATCTCGAAGTTCCGGAAGAAGAACTGATGGTGCGTCTGATCAAACGTGGCAAAGACTCCGGTCGTGCTGACGACAACGAAGAAACAATCAAAAAACGTCTGCATGTATATCATTCACAGACATCTCCGCTGATCGACTGGTACAAGAACGAAAAGAAATACCAGCATATCAACGGTCTGGGTACTATGGAAGGTATCTTCGCTGAAATTTGCGAAGCAATAGACAAGTTATAATAATATTATGAAAAGTATGGCTGAATCGAATTTTGTTGATTACGTAAAGATTTACTGCCGCTCGGGCAAGGGCGGAAGAGGCTCTACGCACATGAGGCGCGAGAAATATTGTCCTAACGGAGGTCCCGATGGGGGCGATGGTGGAAGAGGAGGCCATATTATCTTGCGCGGTAACCGTAATTACTGGACATTGCTTCACTTGAAGTATGACCGTCATGCGATGGCAGGTCATGGCGAATCGGGCAGCAAGAACCGTAGTTTCGGAAAAGACGGTGCGGATAAAGTGATCGAAGTACCCTGCGGAACGGTAGTGTATAACGCCGAAACCGGAGAATACCTTTGCGATGTGACGGACGACGGACAGGAAGTGATCTTGCTGAAAGGCGGTCGTGGCGGTCAGGGAAACAGTCATTTCAAGACGGCTACCCGTCAGGCTCCGCGCTTTGCGCAGCCGGGCGAACCGATGCAGGAAATGACGGTGATCATGGAGCTGAAACTGTTGGCAGATGTAGGACTGGTAGGTTTCCCGAATGCGGGAAAGTCTACGTTACTTTCTGCCATTTCGGCTGCGAAACCGAAGATTGCCGATTACCCGTTTACGACACTCGAACCGAATCTGGGAATTGTTTCCTATCGCGATGGAAAGTCATTCGTGATGGCGGACATACCGGGCATCATCGAGGGAGCCAGTCAGGGAAAAGGATTGGGACTGCGGTTTCTGCGTCATATCGAGCGTAACTCGTTGCTGTTGTTCATGGTTCCGGCAGATAGCGATGATATCCGCAAGGAGTATGAAGTATTGCTGAATGAGCTGCGTACGTTCAATCCCGAAATGCTGGACAAACAACGTGTGCTGGCTATCACGAAGAGCGATATGCTCGATCAGGAGCTGATGGACGAGATTGAACCGACATTGCCCGAGGGTGTTCCGCATATATTCATTTCTTCTGTTTCCGGTTTGGGAATCTCAGTGTTGAAAGACATTCTGTGGGAGGAACTGAACAAGGAAAGTAATAAGATAGAAGACATTGTTCACCGTCCGAAAGACGTGACCCGTCTGCAACAGGAACTCAAGGACATGGGCGAGGATGAAGAACTCGACTATGAGTATGAGGAAGACGCTGACGACGACGATGATGATCTCGACTATGAATACGAAGAAGAGGATTGGGAGGAAAAATGATTTCAATCACAAGAGATAAAAGAATGTTGGGGTATGAGTCGTTAAGCTCATACTCCAACATTTCTCATTTTGTAACTACCCGGCAGGGAGGGTGCAGCGAAGGAAATTATGCGTCATTCAACTGTACGCCTTACAGTGGAGACGAGGCGGAAAAGGTCCGGCGGAATCAAACGCTTCTGATGGAAGGAATGTCGCAGACACCCGAAGAACTGGTGATTCCTGTGCAGACTCATGAGACGAATTGCCTGCTGATCGGGGATGCTTATTTATCGGCTTCGTCTCAACAACGGCAGGAGATGCTGCACGGAGTGGATGCTTTGATTACCCGCGAGTTGGGATATTGCCTTTGCATTTCTACTGCGGATTGTGTTCCTGTGTTGATATATGATAAGAAACATAGTGCCATAGCTGCCATTCATGCCGGATGGAGAGGGACGGTAGCGTACATCGTACGTGATACTTTGTTGAGGATGGAAAAAGAGTTTGGCACAAGTGGAGAAGATGTGGTGGCCTGTATCGGTCCGAGTATCTCATTGGCTTCTTTTGAAGTGGGTGAGGAAGTGTACGAAGCATTTCAGAAGAATGGTTTTGATATGCCCCGTATTTCTATCAGGAAAGAGGAAGCCGGAAAACATCATATCGACTTGTGGGAAGCGAACCGAATGCAAATCCTTGCTTTCGGTGTGCCGTCCGGACAAGTGGAGCTTGCCCGGATATGTACGTATATTCATCACGACGAGTTTTTCTCGGCAAGGCGTTTGGGCATTAAGTCCGGACGGATTCTGTCGGGGATCATGATTCATAAATAATAGCTTTGAACATAGATTGCATAAATAAGCGCATAGGTTGGAATAGACTTGAACGTAAGTTGATATAAACTTGAATAAAAGTATGTTTGAAATAAAAGTATCTCAGGAAATAAAGAACGCCTGCCCTGTTTTTGCCGGAGCAGCCGTATATGCAGCAGTGAAGAATACTGCTTACTGCGATGGACTTTGGAAAGAAATAAATACTTTCACAGAAGACTTGACTACCACCACCCAAATGGCAGACATTAAGTTGCAACCTGTGATTGCTGCTACCCGTGAGGCTTATAAGCGTTGTGGCAAAGACCCGGGACGTTATCGTCCGTCGGCAGAAGCGCTGCGCCGCCGCCTGATGCGTGGCATCCCTTTGTATCAGATTGATACTTTGGTTGACCTTATCAATTTGGTTTCTCTCCGTACCGGGCATTCTATCGGTGGCTTCGATGCGGATAAGATACAGGGGAACCATCTTGAACTTGGCATTGGCAAAGCGGAAGAACCTTTCGAAGGTATCGGTCGGGGCATTTTGAACATTGAAGGATTGCCGGTGTACAGAGATTCTTTTGGAGGAATCGGGACACCGACAAGTGACCACGAACGTACGAAGATGGATGTCGGGACTACTCATATTCTCGCGATAGTCAACGGGTATAACGGAAAAGAGGGATTAAAGGAAACTGCTGAAATGATTCAATCCTTACTGAGGGATTATGCCGGATCGGATGGCGGCGAGCTTATCTATTTTGAATAATAAAGGAATACATGAAGAACATACTTATTTTATTGACAGTCCTGCTTTTACCAACTCTTGCTTATGCGCAAAGTAAATCCTCTTTTTCTTCTATGGAGGTGAATCATGTACGGGTTGCTACTCCCGGACTTTTTGCGAAAAGCAATCATATATATCTGCATTTGGATTCTCTGCAAGAGCATGAATATGCTTTTCCCTTACCGGGAGCCAAAGTTATTTCCGCTTACGGAACTCGCGGAGGACATTCGGGAGCAGATATAAAGACGTGTGCCAAAGATACGATTCGTGCTGCTTTTGATGGAGTCGTACGTATGTCGAAGCCATATTATGCTTACGGAAATTTGGTTGTAGTCCGTCATGCGAACGGGCTGGAAACGATTTACAGTCATAACTTCAAGAATTTGGTACAGAGCGGAGATACGGTGAAAGCCGGACAACCTATCGGACTGACCGGACGTACTGGCCGTGCTACTACGGAGCATGTGCATTTTGAAACCCGTATTAACGGTCAGCATTTCAATCCGAATCTTATTTTCAATCTGAAGGAGGGTACATTACGAAAGGAATGTATTAAATGTACGAAGAATGGAAATGGGGTAGTGGTGAAGCCACAGGCGAATAATAATCGCGTGGCACAAAATAAAAAGTGAAAGAACTGAGATGGTCTGAAAAAGACGGAAGGAGGGGTGGCTGAAAGCCGGGGTGGTAGGTAAAATAGGGTTGTCTATAATTTGCAGTGAATAAGTGGACTGCGTATTCACCACCACCTCCCCCCGGGTACTCCTCCTTCCCGAAGGAGGAGAATTGAGATACTACCGACTTTTTAGTCACTCCCCCAGTTATCGGCAGTCAAATGAAAGCGTTTGCTTATTTCATGATATGTTTGCCATAATTCCATCCTTTGAGGTCGTATAGCTCTGCATCCTTACGAATCCTTTCTTTAAAGTCTTCATAATTCCTTTTTTCTTGTGGTGTCCATCCGGCTTCGGCAACGGCGGCAAGACGTGGCAACATCAGGTATTCGAGAACGGAAGGTTCGGTCACCCATTCGGTCCAAAAGTTGGCTTGTACACCTTTATAATAAGGTTGCAAGGCAGCATCCACGTCTTTAAGCGGCTGATAGTTATAAACGGCCTCCACAGTTTCCGTTCCATGTCCCTGCGACATCGGTTCCGTGGGAAGTTTCGACTGTTTTCTGTTGATATAATAAGGTATTTGCGGGCTCAGTATGGTGTTCATTCCTTGTTTGGCAGCCTGTTTTGCGGCGGCATTAGCTCCGATCCATGCCATAATGGTGATGTCATTGCCAAGGATACTGGTGTTTCCGTGAAGCACTTCGTTCCAGAATATAAGTTGGCGTTGTTGATCGGCAGGTTTGGTGGCAATGTAATCTTTTAGTTGTTTGTAGAAATAAATCTGCAAGTCTCTGAAGTTGGAAGAACCTATTTCACTCAGCGGCTTCTTGCATTCGTCATTCTTTTTGCCATTTCCTTGTGGGGCATTCGTCACCGCCTAAATGTATATAATTGAATGGAAACAATTCAGTGAGTTCATCAATTACCTCTTTGGCAAACTGCATCGCTTTCGGGTTGGCTACGTTGATTACATCAGTAGAAATCCCTTGTTGTAGCCATACTTCATGTTTATTCCCCGGGTCGCACGCCAAGAACTCCGGATAAGCTGCAAACGGCTGCCTGTGAATGTCCCGGAATGTCTATTTCGGGAATGATTTCTATAAATTTCTTCTTTGCATACGCTACGATTTCTTTGATATCTTTCTGAGTATAAAAGCCGCCATAACGCTCACCGTCTGGTTTCACGTCACCGTATGCAAGTACTTTGCTGTTTCTCCATGCGCCTGTCTCCGTCAGTTTGGGGTATTTCTTTATTTCGATTCTCCAGCCTTGATCTTCTGTCAGATGCCAGTGGAAACGATTCATTTTGTAGATGGCCATCATGTCGATTACTCGTTTTATCTCATCTTTACCGAAGAAATGTCTGCCTTCGTCCAGCATAAAACCTCTCCATTCGAAACGGGGAGCATCTTCAATCTCGACAGATGGGAGACTCCATTGTGAATGGTCGGACGTTGCTACGCCTGCCATTACGTTGCGGGGCATCAGTTGCTTTAGCGTTTGTAGCGCATAATAGAAACCTGCCGGACGGGAGGCTTCGATCCGGACTTGTTCTTTCGAGACGTTCAGCTTATAAGCTTCGGCGGGAAGTTGTGGATTCAAATCTAAGATAATCCTTGCTTTTAGCTTCTTTTTTGAGTAGATGAAACCTTGATGCCGGTTGCTTCTTGCAATTCCTTTTTTGAATGATTCAAAGACCATACGGATGCTGTCTTCTTGATAAGGAGTGACTTTGGCTTTAAGTTGGTTGCCAAACTCAAAGCGGCCGTCTTTTTACGGTAAGGTGAGCCGGTTGTGGGGTGAGAGCGATTTCTTGTGCTGTAAGCATCTCATTGCTACCGAGTAGCAATAGCAGGGGTAGAAAATGTTTGATTTTCATGGTAATTGGGGGTATTTAAATAAAAAAAGTATAACAGCGGACGAAGATAGAAATAATAAATTAGAAAAGTGTGTCTTTATGATTATTTTGTTTGCTCTTTTTGATTTGTTTGATCAAGGTTCCCCATAAATTTGCTTAATTTGATAAATTAGTGTGTCTTTGCACCATGATATAAGTCATGATAACTAACCCCCATTATTACAACTTATGAAAAACAACAAGATTTATCTGTTGGGAGCCTGCCTCCTGTGTGCTGTTACTGTTTTTGCGCAGAATGTTAGTCTGCAACCCCCTCCTCAACAACTCATTGTTCAAAAACAAGACCATCGATCTGCCTGCTGTCTATCAGCTGAATGGCGGGGAAGAAGCCAATCCGCATGCCGTAAAGGTACTGAAAGAACTGCTTTCCGGTAAGCAAAGCAGCAAGAAAGGGATGCTTATTTCTATTGGAGAGAAAGGTGACAAGAGTGTGCGTAAATATAGCCGCCAGATTCCTGACCACAAAGAAGGCTATTACCTGTCTGTGAATGAAAAGGAAATCGTATTGGCCGGAAACGACGAACGAGGTACTTATTACGCTTTACAAACTTTTGCGCAATTGCTGAAAGACGGAAAGCTGCCCGAAGTAGAAATCAAAGATTACCCTTCTGTACGGTATCGTGGAGTGGTAGAAGGTTTTTACGGAACTCCCTGGAGCCATCAGGCACGCCTTAGCCAACTGAAGTTTTACGGTAAAAACAAGATGAACACTTATATATACGGTCCGAAAGATGATCCGTATCATAGTGCTCCCAACTGGCGTTTGCCTTATCCCGACAAAGAAGCTGCCCAGTTGCAGGAATTGGTGGCGGTGGCCAACGAAAACGAAGTTGACTTTGTATGGGCGATCCATCCGGGACAGGATATCAAATGGAATCAGGAAGACCGTGATCTTCTGCTCGCTAAGTTTGAGAAGATGTATCAGCTCGGTGTCCGTTCGTTCGCCGTATTCTTTGATGATATCTCCGGCGAAGGCACTAATCCGCAGAAACAAGCGGAACTGCTGAACTACATTGATGAGAAATTCGCACAGGTAAAACCGGATATAAACCAACTGGTAATGTGCCCTACGGAATACAATAAAAGCTGGTCGAACCCTAATGGCAATTATCTGACTACGCTGGGCGATAAACTCAATCCTTCCATTCAGATTATGTGGACGGGAGACCGTGTCATTTCCGATATTACCCGTGACGGCATTTCATGGATTAACGAACGAATCAAGCGTCCGGCTTATATCTGGTGGAACTTCCCGGTGTCCGATTATGTGCGCGATCATCTGCTTCTCGGTCCTGTGTATGGCAACGATACTACGATTGCCAAAGAGATGTCGGGCTTTGTAACCAATCCGATGGAACATGCCGAATCGTCAAAGATAGCGATTTATAGTGTGGCAAGTTATGCCTGGAATCCTGCCAAGTATGATACATGGCAGACGTGGAAGGATGCGATCCGTACCATTCTGCCAAGTGCAGCGGAAGAACTTGAATGCTTTGCAATGCACAATTCCGACTTGGGACCTAACGGACATGGATACCGCCGCGAAGAATCTATGGATATCCAACCGGCTGCCGAACGTTTCCTGAAAGCGTTCAAAGAAGGCAAAAATTACGATAAGGCAGATTTCGAGACTCTTCAATATACGTTCGAACGTATGAAAGAATCCGCCGATATCCTGTTGATGAATACGGAGAACAAACCGTTGATTGCGGAAATCACTCCTTGGGTGCATCAGTTTAAACTGACGGCTGAAATGGGAGAAGAAGTGCTGAAGATGGTAGAAGGCCGGAATGAATCTTATTTTCTGCGGAAATACAATCATGTGAAGGCTTTGCAGCAACAGATGTTCTATATCGATCAGACGAGCAATCAGAATCCTTATCAACCGGGAGTAAAGACAGCTACGCGAGTGATAAAACCATTGATTGACCAGACTTTTTGCCACAGTTGTGAAATTCTTCAATCAAAAGTTTAATGCTCATCTGGATGCCACTACCGATTATATGCCGCATAAGATGATCAGTAATGTGGAGCAGATCAAGAACCTGCCGTTGCAGGTGAAAGCGAACCGTGTACTCATTTCTCCTGCCAATGAAGTTGTGAAATGGGCGGCTGGAAACAGTGTTGAAATAGAACTGGATGCTATCTATCCGGGAGAGAATATTCAGATAAACTTAGGTAAGGATGCTCCTTGTACATGGGGACGCCTTGAAATCTCTACGGACGGCAAGGAATGGAAAACGGTTGATCTGAAGCAGAAAGATAGCAGATTGTCGGCCGGTTTGCAGAAGGCTCCTGTGAAGTTTGTCCGCTTCACGAATGTGAGTGATGAAGAACAGCAGGTCTATCTGCGTCAGTTTGTTCTGACTATAGAGAAGAAATAATTCATATCTCTTTTGTTTGCTACTTGTGAAGTGGTGATTCAAAGAGATTGTATCCAAAGTCAAAGCATATAGCTTTGTGAAAAATATCTAGGCACGGATTATGCGGTTCTTTTATTAATTAAAACCGTGTAATTCGTGCCTTTCAGTTCGTAATATATACTTTAAGAATAAGCTCCGATAGCTGCTACCCTTTTTTTGATTTACGATATTCCCGCGGTGACATTCCCATGATCTTACTGAATAGGCGGGAAAAATAATAAGTATCTTCAATGCCTATTTTATAGCATATCTGATTTATCTTCATATCGGTGGTATCCAGCAACAGGCAGGCCTGCTGCATCTTTAGCAGATTAAAGTAAGTAAGCGGACTGTGTCCCGTTTGCTTTTTGAACAACATGGAGAAGTGCGACGGAGAATATCCGATTTGTGTCGATATCTCTTCCAGACTCAGATGTTTCTCCATATTTTCTTTCATGTAGTGGATGGCAACGTTCACTATTCCCTCGTCTTCTGCCTCATTGGTGCCTGCATTACGATATTGCTGGACATAGCGTAACGTTCCCAGATAAAAGTGAAACATAGAAAACGCATAACGCAGGTTCTCGTTGCTATAACCATTTTTGAGTGTATTGAATATCTCTTCAAACAGGTTGATCCGCGTACTGATGCGGGAGTGTTGTTCGGGCTGAATATCCATCGGACGGTTGGCGTCTTTGGCATAGAACGGAGCAAGAATACCTTTGAAGTGTATCCAGTAAATAGTCCATGGCGTCGATTTGTTGGAAGCGTAAGAATGCGGGACTCCTGCTGGAAGAATAAAATACTGATTGGCGGAGACGGTATATTCCTGATCTCCGATTCGGTAAGATCCGGCGCCATCAATACAATAGATAAAGACATATTGATTGATGGGCTCTTTCCGTTCCCGAAAATGATGCTTGGCTTTGGGATAATATCCGATGTCAGTGATATGCAGCATGGAGGTCAGCGGGTCCTCTTCCAGTTTATCAACGATGATGCGGGGTAGGACTAAGGCTCTTTCCCCGGTAAATCCATCTTTTAGTTTTACCATAGTACATAATTGGTTATTCTGCGCAAATATATAATAATGTATGCGATCTGTCAAATAATACATTAAAAATAAGATTGTCCATCTTTATAAAATGAAATTCTATTTTTTTGTGCTTTGGATACGCTCTATCTTTGCAACATCAATTAATCAATCTTCTAGTGGTATGAAAAGTTATAATAAAAAGTTTGTCTATTCCATTTGTTTGGTTTCTGCGATGGGCGGTCTGCTCTTTGGGTATGACTGGGTGGTAATCGGAGGAGCGAAACCTTTCTATGAACTCTATTTCGGTATTGCCGATTCGCCGACGATGCAGGGACTGGCTATGAGTGTAGCTCTGCTTGGCTGTCTGATCGGTGCTATGGTAGCCGGTATGATGGCTGACCGCTATGGCAGGAAACCCTCTTGCTGATTTCCGCATTTATCTTTTTATCTTCCGCATACGCTACCGGTGCATTTTCCGTATTCAGCTGGTTTCTGGCAGCACGCTTTTTGGGAGGCATCGGCATCGGTATCGCTTCGGGGCTGTCTCCGATGTACATTGCCGAAGTAGCTCCTACTTCCATTCGGGGGAAACTGGTGTCCCTCAATCAACTGACTATTGTATTAGGTATCCTTGGTGCACAAATAGCCAACTGGCTGATAGCCGAGCCTATACCTGCCGACTTTACGCCTGCCGATATCTGTGCTTCATGGAACGGGCAGATGGGATGGCGCTGGATGTTTTGGGGAGCAGCATTTCCGGCAGCGGTATTCTTGCTGCTAGCCTGTTTTATTCCCGAAAGTCCCCGTTGGCTGGCAATGAAAGGCAAGAGGGAGAAAGCATGGAGTGTGCTCAGCCGGATAGGAGGAAACCGCTATGCAGAGCGGGAACTTCAGATGGTGGAACAAACCTCCGCTTCCAAGTCGGAAGGAGGATTGAAATTGTTGTTCAGTCGTCCGTTCCGTAAGGTGCTCGTACTGGGTATTATCGTGGCTGTGTTCCAGCAATGGTGCGGTACGAATGTGATTTTCAATTATGCACAGGAGATATTCCAGTCAGCGGGTTATTCGCTGGGTGATGTACTCTTTAATATTGTGGTGACCGGTGTAGCGAATGTCATCTTTACGTTTGTGGCTATCTATACGGTCGAACGTTTGGGACGCCGTGCCCTGATGCTTTTTGGGGCCGGAGGGACTGGCAGGTATTTATCTGGTTCTCGGCACGTGTTACTTTTTTCAGGTCAGCGGTTTCTTTATGGTAGTGCTGGTGGTGTTGGCGATAGCTTGTTATGCCATGTCTCTGGGGCCTATCACATGGGTACTCCTTGCTGAGATATTCCCCAATCGCGTGCGTGGTGTCGCTATGGCAACCTGTACTTTCGCTTTGTGGGTCGGTAGTTTCACGCTTACCTACACATTCCCGTTGCTGAATACTGCACTGGGCAGCTACGGCACATTCTGGATTTATTCGGCTATCTGCGTCTGCGGTTTCCTTTTCTTCCTGCGTGCGTTGCCTGAGACAAAAGGGAAATCGCTGGAGACATTGGAGAAAGATCTGATAAAATGAATTTAATAATCAATAATATCATGGTAAAAGCATGGAGAGAAAAGGTTGTAATTCCTACTTATGAAGTGGGTAAACCGGAAAAGAATCCTATTTTCCTGGAGAAACGTGTCTACCAGGGCAGTAGTGGGGGTGGTTTATCCTTATCCTGTCATCGAATCGATGTCCGATGAAAAAGTAGATAAGGAATACGAAGCTATCTTTTATTGAAAACGAATACATCAAGGTGATGATTCTGCCCGAGTTAGGCGGTCGTGTACAAATGGCTTATGACAAGATCAGGGAACGTCATTTTATTTATTACAATCACGTGATTAAGCCTGCATTAGTGGGGCTGGCAGGTCCGTGGATTTCGGGAGGTATTGAGTTTAATTGGCCTCAGCATCATCGTCCCAGTACTTATATGCCCTGTAGATACGACGATTGAAGAAAATGCTGACGGCAGCGTCACTGTATGGGTGAACGAAATGGAACGGATGTTTCATCAGAAAGGGATGGCGGGCTTCACGCTTCGTCCGGGACATGCTTTTCTTGAAATAAAAGGGGTGCTCTACAACCGTACCGAAGTGCCGCAAACCTTCCTGTGGTGGGCGAATCCTGCCGTAGCGGTGAACGACTACTATCAGAGTGTATTCCCGCCCGACATCAATGCGGTGTTCGATCATGGAAAGCGTGCCGTATCCAGCTTCCCTATAGCAACGGGTACTTATTATAAGATGGACTATTCTGCCGGAGTAGACATTTCGAACTATAAGAATATCAAAGTTCCTACTTCGTACATGGCTGTCAACTCCCGTTACAACTTTGAGGGTGGCTACGAAAACGACACTTGTGCAGGTATGCTTCACGTGGCAAATCATCATATTTCTCCGGGTAAAAAGCAATGGACATGGGGGAACGGTGATTTCGGCCGTGCATGGGACCGTAATCTGACTGACGAGGACGGACCTTACATCGAACTGATGGCTGGTGTCTATACCGAGAACCAACCGGACTTTACATGGCTGCAACCTTACGAAGAAAAGAGCTTCGTACAGTATTTCCTGCCTTACCGTGAACTGGGAGTGGTGAAGAATGCAAGCAAAGATTTATTGATGAACATAGAACCGGAAGGTGACAAGGAGGTACGTTTCAAGATATTCGCAACATCTAAACAGGTAGTTAATGTAGTGCTGAAAAGTGACGATGGAAAAGTGTATTATAGCAGGCAAGTGACCATTACTCCGGAAGAACTATTGAATGAAACGGTAGACGTAGCAGGGGAGAAGTTGAACAAACTGAATCTTGAAATCACTGCAAACGGCAAGGAACTGCTTTTTACTGGCATGCCGAACCGGACGAAGTAAAACCGATTCCGGATGCCGCCGAAGCTGCTTTGTTGCCGGAAGAAATAAAAACAACCGAGCAACTCTATCTGACTGGTTTACATCTGGAACAATACAGACACGCCACCTATAATCCGGTAGACTATTACGAAGAAGCCTTGCGCCGTGACCCGATCGATGTACGTAGCAATAATGCGCTCGGATTATGGTATATTCGTAAAGGCCGTTTCCGTAAAGCTGAACAATACTTGCTTACGGCAGTGAAGACCTTGCAGAAGCGCAACCCGAACCCGTATGATGGAGAACCTATCTATAATCGCGGACTTGCCTTGAAATATCAGGGACGCTATAATGAGGCTTACGACCGTTTCTATAAATCATGCTGGAATGCAGCCTGGCAGGATGCCGGTTATTTTGCCTGTGCTCAGATTGCTACAATGCAAGGACGTCTGGAAGACGCTTTGGACGAAGTGGACCGTTCGCTTATCCGCAACTGGCATAATCATAAAGCGCGTGCTCTGAAAACGACCATTCTCCGTCAGATGGGGAAAGCGGAAGAAGCCTTGCAAGTGATTGAAGATTCATTGGCTATTGATAAATTCAACTTCGGTTGCCGTTATGAGAAATATCTGATAACCAATGCTGCCGAAGACTTGCTTACTTTAAAAACGATGATGCGTGGCGAAGCTCACAACTATGATGAAATCGCACTCGATTATTGTGCTGCCGGTTGCTGGACAGAAGCCGCTTCTTTGTGGAATGTAGCTATCGCTGAGGACAGTGTAACACCGATGACTTATTATTACTTGGGTTGGTGTCTTGTTCAGGGTAAGTTATCCGGTGCGGAACAGGCATTTGCCGATGCTGCCAACGCTTGTCCGGACTATTGTTTCCCTAACCGCCTGGAAGCCATTCTTGCTTTGCAATGTGCTATGGAACAAAACCCGAATGATGCGAAAGCACCTTATTATCTGGGTAATTTGTACTACGACAAACGTCAGTACGATTTGGCACTGAAGCATGGGAAACTTCCGCCGGACTGGATGACAAGTTCCCTACGATATGGCGTAATCTGGCTTTGGCTAACTTTAACAAAAAGGATGAAGAAGCAACAGCCATCGAATATATGGAACGTGCTTTCCAACTCGATACGACCGATGCACGTGTGTTGATGGAATTGATCAGCTCTATAAACGTGTCCGTCGTCCGCATTCCGAACGTCTGGCGTTCTTGCGGCAATACCCCGAATTGATAGCGCAACGTGACGACCTCGTACTGGAAGAGATAACTTTGCTGAATCAGACAGGCGAGTATGAAAAGGCTAAAACGTTACTTGATGCGCATATCTTCCATCCGTGGGAAGGCGGCGAAGGAAAAGTACCGGGACAATATCAGTTTGCCCGTGTGGAACTGGCGAAGAAAGCACTTGAAGCCGGGAATTACAGTGAAGCTGTCTCGTTGCTGGCAGAGTGTCTTGAATATCCGCATCACTTGGGTGAAGGTAAGTTGCATGGTGCACAGGAAAATGATTTCTATTATTTCATGGGTTGCGCTTATGAAGGTCTGGGGCAGAATGACAAAGCGGTGGAATGCTGGGAACAAGCGATTGTCGGTCCTACCGAACCGGCTGCTGCCATGTACTACAATGATGCAAAACCGGATAAGATTTTCTATCAGGGACTGGCTTTGTTGAAACTGAACCGCATGGATGAGGCTAACGGACGCTTCCATAAACTGACAACTTACGGAGAGAAACATCTTTTTTGACAAGGTTAAAATGGATTATTTTGCAAGTGTCACTACCCGATTTGTTAATATGGGAAGATGACCTGACCATACGAAACGTCATTCACTGCAAATATATGATGGCATTGGGATATTGGGGATTGAACGAAAAAGAGAAATCCGTTCGGTTGCTGAGTGAGGTAGAAAGATTGGATATCAATCATCAGGGTATTCAGGCTTTTCGTAGTCTGATTGGTTAGGAAGTATTGGTTCTTGGTTAGGACCGGCGTACTCTTGTTTCAGTCCGGTGCTAACCAAGTACTTCTTCCTGTTTACGGTACAAATTTGATGCAGACAGGCTTGTCCACCTTTATATCTTTACGTATATCCGTCAGTAATCCTGTATCCGTATCCCTTTCATAAACCTGTATCACATTACTATCCCGACAAGCCACCAGCAAATACTTGCCGTTAGGCGTGATAATGAAATTGCGCGGGTGAATGCCTGTCAGTTGATAACCGACTTTCGTCAGCATACCGTTTTCCGGATGGATACTGAAGATCGCCAGCCCGTCAGCCTTTAGCCGGTTACTTGCATACAGGAATTTGCCGTCCGGGCTGATATGAATATCACCACTTCCTTTGGCTCCCACAGTGTCGGCAGCAATTGTCTGAATTTCTTTTAACTCTCCATCGCTATATTCAAACGCAATGACTGTTCCCGATAGTTCATTGATGAGATACGCATAGCTTCCATTCGGTGCAAATGTCAGATGGCGGGGACCCGAACCGGCTTCTACTTTATAAGAGGCGGGACTTCCTTCTTTCAGAAAAACATCTTCATTGTCTGCCTTTGCATTCGGATTAACAATAAATTTGTGTATCTGGTCCGTGCCCAGATCGTCTGCAAATAAGTATTTGCCATCCGGCGTGATGCGGACACAATGCAGATGCGGTTTCTCCTGACGTTCCTTGTCGGCTCCCGAACCTTTGAACTTCACCACCTCAGAAGCGGGGAGAAGTGAACCGTCCTTATCGATCGGGAAGACAGAAATGCTTCCTCCACTGTAATTGGCAGTAACCACATTACTTCTGTTGGTAATGATGTAGCAAGGATCTTCGCCTCCGGTTTTCTGCGTATTCAGCAGTCGGAAAGTTCCTTCCTCCTTATTGAAAGCAAATGCGTTGGCAGCAGCTTGTTCGTTGCTGAATTCGCTGACTGCATAGATGAATTTGCCGTCGGCAGAAGGTACGAGATAAGATGGGTTTTCCACTTCCGCTTCACTGAGTGCGGTTGCGGTTCCGTTTTCTTCATTGAATCGGAAACTATAGAGACCTTTACTGTCTCCCGAAGTGTAAGTACCGACAATCATTGTCAGGTCCTGTTCTGCTTCATGGGAGCCTTCGGTCGGGAAGCCTTTTTTTTTGATGTACAACTAGATGTGAACATACCGATAATACAGATGGTTGCAAAAGTTTTTTTAGCATATATAGGTTCTTTTTTATTAGATAGCAACTTCCTTAGTCTATACTAATGTCTTGTATAATAGATGATTGCAGTTTCCTTGTCGTTCCCTTACGAGGACACGATGGTTTCCCGACGAGGAAACGGTCGTTTCTCTACGGGGATACTTGCGTTTCTCTACGAGGAAACTGTCGTTTCTTTACTTGAAACGGAAATCTCCCTTACCTGTCCCAGTTATACTCTACTATATAACTGTCGAAATACTCACTTTGAATGACTCCCAGTTCTTTGGCGGTATTTATAATCCATTGCTGCTCGGCGGGAGTGAGCGCCAGTTTGCCACTGCGTTTCAAGTAGTAGTTTTTACGTCCCAGATATCCGATCATCCGATAGCGGAACGTGTTTGCCACGCGCACTGTGAGTGCATTTATTGTGCACATGAATCCTTTGGCGTAACGCACCTTTTCGTTCGAACAGAAATAGTCACATTTTTCTTTTATGCCCTTTATATGGTTTGGATTCATAATTGGCAGAAAAACTTTGTTTGCAGGGGCGTGTTTTTAAAGCTATCTGTCGCAGGCAAGTCGAGGCTTGCGGGCAATTTTCGGCAGCGCACATTCCGAATGTGAAAGGTACTTGAGAATAATCAAATGGTTCTTCCATTGCTTTTTTGAGGTTGATAGTATTTATTATATTCCACAAATGTACGGATAATGTTGGTAAGTTGGAAATAACCGGGCCTACAAATGTTGTATGTTTGGGAGCCAAGTTTGCCTCCGCTCATGATATATCTCTGTATACCGGATAGCATATCATCGGCTAATATTTGCAAATATATGATGGTTAGTAACAAAAAAGAATATGTATCTTTGGGCCAAAAACAGAGATTATTGAAAGGATATGATGCATTATTTATCCCTTATTTGTTTCTCAAATATAAAATAGCGATTGTTTTCTTTTTGATTTTCAGACCGTTACAAAGTCATGGGGTTGACTGGATTTGACAGCGGGCAGAAATGGTAAGTAAGCATGCAGTGCGTCGTTGATTTGCACTTTAATCTCAGTCCTCAAAACTTTATCTGGCGAAACTAATTACGCTCTCGCTGCTTAATCGAAGTATAGTAGATTAAGCTTTAATCCAGGCACAAGGTGCCAGGACGAGACATCACTCGGAAGCTGTTGCTCCGAAGCATTCCGGTTCAGTGGTGCAGTTAACATCGGGGATAGTCAAAGGTGGCTTCGTGGCACTTTTGATGAAACTTTAGAGGATAAGGTGGGAATTGATGGCTTTGGTTCTGCCGCTGCACGAAAATTTAGGCAAAGATAAGCATGTAGAAAGCTTATGATTTCCTCGTTTGGACGAGGGTTCGATTCCCTCCAGCTCCACAAATAAGATTGATAATCAGATTATTACGGGATTTACACCCCGAAATACACCCTAAAATAAAAAGTGATAGTCTGATTATCATTCTTTATATCAAGCACTACCTACAAGTCTTAAATAATTTAACTATTATGATGCCTTGTGGTATTCTATTATATTTTTTGCTGTTTTGTTTGTTCTTAACAAATAAATACGTAACTTTGAAATATCATTTTGGGCTTGACTGGAATTGACAGCGAGTTGGAATGGTGTGTAAGCATGCAGTGGGTCGGTAATTTCCACTTAAATCTCAGTTATCAAAATTTTATCTGGCAACGAAAATTATGCTCTCGCTGCTTAATCGAAGTATAGTAGATTAGCTTTATTTCTGCCAAAGTGGTGGAAACGAGATGTCGCTCAAAAGCTCTTGCTCGAAGCGTTTGATAAAGCGGCACAGCAAAATCGGGGATAGTTTGAGTTCTTCTCCATAGCTCTTACGAAATATTAGGAGATAAGGCATAGGTTGGTGGCTTTGGTCTTGCTTATGCTCGAAAACCGAAGGCAAAGATAAGCATGTAGAAAGCATATGGTTTCCTCGTTTGGACGGGAGTTCGATTCTCCCCAGGTCCACTTTTTGATGAGCGGTAAGTATATCATGAAAACTAATGGTGTTTTCTGTATTGCTTGTTATTTTGTACCTTGAGTTTTTGTGAATACCCCGATTTTTGTTACTCCATTCCATCCCCTTTGAAATTTTAAAGTATTAAATAATCTAATCCTTTCTGTAAGCGATTTAAGTTGTTTTTCTAAAATTGTTATTTGAAAATATATTAACATGGATGATTAGTTGCTTATAAATAGTGACAGTCTTCCTGTTTTGTAATAACCTTAAAAAATCAGATCTCTTATGAAAAAAGAAAATTTTGTATTTACTTACATGCGTTGGGCTATGTTGGTCTTCTTGTACTAATGAGGTTGATGAATTTATAGGTAATGTTGAACCAAGCACCCGTTCAGTTTCAACTGCCTTAAACGCTAATTTGGCATCGTTATTTACAGGAGGAGCTCCGACATTAACTTCTGCTGAAATTAAAGAAGTTAATGATGCTTATGCAAAAAATGACCAGTATAAATTGCTATAGAAATATAGATGAAGCAGTACGCAATAAGACTTCTTATGCTGGAACTATCTTTTTGGATGATACATATGCGTCAGCATATTTTAGAAAAGGAAGTTTAGCTTTTCCTCCTTATGGTATCTTAGCCAGCAGTATGGAACATGAGTTTATTCACATGTATCAAAGAGATGTTCAGGGTAAAAAGTTGATACTGATAAGGAAAAAAAGAGATACAGGTATGATGGAATTTGAATTAGCCTTTTATCAAGGTATTATTAGATATATTCATGCTGGGTATTCTTGGACTTTTAAAGGTGAAGATGGTGACCCTTCATATCAATCGTTATGGACTTCGGGCTTGACTGACCCTTCTTTAATACCTCAATATGAAAGAGAATTTCAAACGTATGTTGCTTCTATATGTGCAAATGGGAAGCCTACATCTATAGATATTAATGAATTCGTAAAGTGGAGCAATATTTTTGGAGAATATAGTAGAGGATATAGTGGAAAAGGATATAAGTTTGGCAATTACGACTATGGTACATCATGCATTAATTCATTACTCAAACTTTATTAAATTTACTGTTATGAAAAAGATATTGTTTTTTTTATTTGCTTTTCTTGCATTTCAATATACTGTTGCTCAGTCAATATTTGAAAGAAAAAGTATCGGTAACAATGTGTATGTATCTACAAATACAAGTGAGAAAAAAGCTGAGTCTATCCGAAATTTCTCATTTGCAGAAGAAAGTTTATATGCACCTCCGGTAATTTTGCAAGGATCAGTTTTTTTAGATGAAATTTGTAATAAATATAAGTCTCAAGGTGTAAAAGGTTGGATGAATATTTTTTTTTGTATTCGGATTTAAATGGCTGTATAACTGATATTACATTAGCTTTTCCTGAAGGCTTAACAGTTACGGATGACGATATTTCTCTTATACTTTCAACTGCCCAAAAGAAATGCAAATTACAGTTCCCGATAGAAGGTATTTATAAATATAAAGATTGGGCTATTTATGATTATGTCTTCTATTTGACGAATTAGTTATTTTTGATAAACCAATAGAACAACCTTCTTGAATTGTAGTTACCTAATTAAATAGAAGAGTCGTATCAAGCTCGTTTATGAGTAATGATACGACTCTTTTTGTTTTTACCATTGTGGAATTATACTACCCAATTTCACTAAAAAAGAGTGAATTTCGCTATATTAGAGTTGTTTAATCTGTAAATTCCAGATAAGGTACAGCATGGATAGTAAGTTTGTTCTTGTGGCAATAATCTTTTAGTGCTTGAACCGTATATTCAATTTCGGAATCATCACCACGAAGCGGAACGAATGTAAGCGTCTCATCTCCTTTACATTCCAGCATGATGCGGTTGTCCTCTCCGTCAATTGTGATTTTCATTGGTATCAAGACTCCATTGTTTTTCACCATCCCAACAATATTGTAAAGATCCCTTGTTCTTTCCTTCAAACATAAGTCATTGTAAAAATAGAAAGTCTTCCCGGTTTGCAGGGTGATTCCTCTCGTTGTCTTAACCACATAGCCAACGGTCAGTCCGCCATTTTCTTTAACGAATAAAGTGCGATAATGGTCTATGTGGTCTGTACCAAAGGATGGGTTGTCAGGATCTAGTCTGCCATGCGCATTGAATATCACTTTTTCTTCCGACATGTTATACAAATCAGAGTTAATAAAAAGTTTATTGTCACTCACTATAACTTCTGTCTTTGAAGTTTCTTCTGTTTGTTCGGTTTCGATTGATGCTTTTTGTTTCCCACCGCATGCGGTAACTGACAAAACGGCAAATGATGCTATAGCGATAATAGTAAATGTCTTAATTTTCATTGTTTCTTGGTTTTAATATTAGAAATACCTAAATGTAACTAACTTTCCTGTGATAAATGGAAACAATCTCAAGTCTTCAAAGCCTATTATGCCCGATATAAAATCTTCTCCGTCTTCATGCATTAGAAATGTCTTATTATATATCGAACAACTACTCACATAGACGTCTTTCAGCATTGATGCCTTGATATAGAAATTAAAGGGACATTGTCCCGGTTGTATTTCATAGTCCTTTGGTTTCGCAGTAACATACGCTTCTTTGATGACATTGTTTTCTATCCCTTCTCTGTTTTCTGCCTGAAACGCAATCCCTTCATCATTTAGAGACTCGCACAGAGGGGTTATCTCTGCCATGATACGCTTTCTGTGCGCTAAGCGCATTTCATTCAGCTCTTTCATTAGGAATCCGTCTTTTTTCAATCCTTCGATAAGGGCTTTGCATTGTTCTTCATTATCGCCATAGCCTGATTCTATGAGTAGTTTTTTCATTGCGTTTTCATCATTGCCCTTGTTATACATCACCCCGAATGCCAGTTTTTGAAGCGTATTGTTTATCATGTCGTACTGTTTGACTTTTTCTTCGAATACGGCATCTTCTTCATAATAATATTTCGACCATTCTTGAAGCTCTGTAAAGGGTGTAAGCCCTTGGAACTTTCTGTTAGACTTGCAAGCGGCTTCATATTCTTCTTCTGTTTGCCACGGCAGCCCATACCTTTCGCGTACGGCATCTTCAGGCGATTTTGTAACACTTTACTTCCATTACTACAACTGCTTACTAAAACTATTACAAATAAGCCGATAATCGAATAGCAAAACTTTTTCATATTTACTCTTTTTTTATTGGGTTATTAATTGTCTATTTTTACATGAATCGGCATGTCATGATCCATATCTTCATGTTCATAATCGCTATGTCCCCCATTGTCGCCAAAAAAAGTTATCCATATCCATAGAATAAAACCGATAACAGCACCTATAATCATGGTAGAAATGCCAAAGATTTCTTTTATGCCAAATATCCAAAATATCAACCAAAAGAAAAATGAGCCAACTCCACAAAATATGAGTATAGGAAGAACATATTCCTCGAATAAAACCCATAAATATATAGCCGCATGAAATAGAAGCCAAATTCCTAAGATAACGGCAATTCCAATAAAAATAATTTCCATAATAAAAGAGAATTGGGTCTTGCAGCTTCCTTGAGTACCCTTTAGTTTAAACCACGAAGCGTGGAACTGCAAATGCCCACGTCCTAAGTTAGAGGTCCTGAGAAAACCTTGTAGTACAGATATGGTGATAGCAGCCCACGCTATAGCGTGAGAACCACTATGCTATCCTTGTACTACGTTCGAAGTTTCTCAGGTTTCTAACTTACAAGATAAGCATAACGCTTCTTCAAAATTCTAATATGTCTGGACAGAGTTACCTCCATCCGCTTGCAAAGATAGTCAATTTTATTGAAATCCAACCAAATACTATCAGATTACATTCTGAATCCTTTGGATTTTTGTTCTCTCTGCACCGAGTTACGCAGATTCTGCTGTAACTTTTTCCCATTGTTCCTTAAACCATTGTACTATGGGCTGTCGGTTTATGGTCAGCACCAACTTATGTTCTTCGGTCAAATCGTCCTCAATCTTGCAGACCGCATCCTTTATTTGAAAAGACTGTCTATGCTGTGTGGAGTACAGCTTGCCGCTGCAAACGATGGGCTTCCTTTTAGCTAAAAAGCATATCTATCATCTCCTGCGTGAATCCAGTAGACTTGCAGAACTTCTCCATTTGCAGCATTTCTCTCATAATGGGGAACCATTTGAACGCTTTGCCGATGATTTCGTTCAGCTCTTCTATTTTCTTCATCTTCATGTTCAGCTCCTGTCGGTGTATCTCCTGCTGGCAGTGTTTCTCTGTGCTATGACGCTCTTCCTGCATCCTCATGTGCTCGTTCAGCAGACGAATCTGGTTGTCACGTTTGTCTATCTCACCCTGTAGTTTTCCGTTGGCTTGTTCCAGCTCCTTCAGCTTACCGCTGCCGAAAAGAGAACCGACTCCGCTGGCAATGGCTGTCATGGCATCCGTAGCCTTGTTTTTCAACTGCTCGGTTCTGGCTTCACTTTTGATTTTAGCCAGCTCGCTTTCCGCCCGTTCCTTTTCGGCAAGCAGCAGACCGATGTTTTTCCTGTATGTCCTCTGTCTGGTTCAGCAGATCACGGTAGTATTGGGCGGTGGTGGTATGCCGGGCTTCCGAGCCGACAATGCCTCGCTTCAATCCGTATTTTGCCATAGCCAGTGCATACCCGTCCTGATAGGCTTTCAGCTTATGCCGGGTCATGATGTCATTGGCTGACAGCCGTGCTGCACCGCTCGGCTTCTTGCGGTAGTTCTTCTTCACCAGTTTTTCCGACTTCTTCTTTCTGCGTTCGGTCTGGACGATAGGGATGAGGGTGGCATGGATATGGGGTGTTTCCTCGTCCATGTGCAGCACAGCCGAAACCACGTTCTCGCTGCCGTATGTACGTTTCATCCATTCCACGCTGTCCCTGCACCATTCATCCAGCTTGCCTGCCTGCTCTATCTGCTTCATGTCCTTGGGGCTTCCCGATAGGATGAAGCGGATGGCACGTACCTGGTTGGTACCGATTTTGCGTATCAGTCCGGCACTTTTCAGCCTGTGGCTGATGGCTTCGTTGCGGTTGGTTACTCCACCGGGGAACTCAATCAGCTCACGGTTGAGATGCGTCCGTGTCGGATCAGCGTTCTTTGGGGTGGTCTTTCTTTCGATGTGGTCGGACATCTTGCTGTCCGACCCGTGCGCTTTGTCAAGATGCAATACTGCGAATCCCATGTTCTTCCTTTCTTTCTGATTCGTTAGACATTTGTTTTCTTACCCCTCTTGGGGGCGGCATAGCCGTTCATCGGGGGTGTCCAGAGGGGTGGAACCCCGTTGGCTCATTGGGGGATTTTTAGCGTTACTTGTAATGCGGCTCGAAAAAAATCCCCTAATGAGCTACGACTTTTTTCAGCATGGAAAAGTCCACGCGTCCGTCCCTACATGCTGAGCCCTCTGCCCCGTTTGGCAGGTTCCTCTCCGGTGGCTTCTTTTCCCTTCTGTCGGCTTGCTGTTTCAGCTTTCATCCGGATGGCTTCCGCCTGCTTTTCGGCTCTCTGCTGTTGTAAGTATTCGTTCAAGTCCTTGCATCCGCTGTAAATCTGCGAAGCGTCCCGGATGTATCGGGTCTCTGCCGTATTCCATGCGGATTTGCCAGAGTGCTTCCAGTCCTGCATGGTCGTTGTCGAAAAAGCAGTGGATGCGTTCGTAATTGCCCAACGGATAGAGAGCCTTGTTTATATTCGATACGGAGTTCAATACAATGTAGTCCTGCCCGTCAATTCCGGATAATTCGGGCAGCTTTCCTGTCTCAATGTCAGAAAGGAAAGGTAGTCCATGAAACCCTCGAACACATAGCAGGCAGTCCTTGCTTTTCCCGCCTGTCTGATGTGGGAGATATCCTTGGGAGAGATGCAGCCCTTGAAATAGGGGTTACGAACCTCAAACCCACCCGAACTGTTAGGGAATGCGATGGCAAAGTAACGCTTGCCGTTGTGGGTGTAACGGGCTTCTCTACATTCTCTTTTTTGCCAGCTCCAGATTTATTCCTCTACCTTGTAAGTAGGCAAGCAGGGCAGGAGACGATAGCGGTACTATCTCCAGCTGCTGGAAGCTCGGACCGAAAGAAGTCTTGCTTGCCAAAAGAGAAAGATACCGGGTGTACATGCGGTGTTTGTTCCGCAATCCGCTCCAGCAGGTAAGGTACATGGTCGGTAGCATACAGGTGTGCAGCCAGTTCAATGATACCGCCCCTTTTCCTAAACCGAAGTCGTACCACTGGTTGCGTTCGGTGTTCACTTTGAAGGAAGCCTCTGTTTCTTCCCTCAAGGGGATTTGTACCAAAGGTTGATACCCTGCTGTTTGACGGGTGAATAACCCAAGCTGTGCAGGTAGTCAGCCAGATTGATTTGTTTTGCAGTCTCGATGTTCATAAGGAAATCGTTTTTAGTGAGTACGTTGATTATTTCTCTTTTTTTCCGCAACTCTTAAAAGTATGCGGTCTGTATCATCGCTTAGCTTTATTCCTATTATATACACCCCCGGAATAAAGTGAAGCGGTTGTTTCTCTTTTTGCCCGTAACTTCTTCCGTGAAGTTCGGTCTGTATATAATCACTTCACGATATTCTCGTATATATAGGATACGGAAATAAAGTGAAGTGATTGGACGGTTCAGTTTAATAGTGGAAGTCTGGCTTGAAGGAATACTTCCTGCCGTTTTCCTGCACTACCATCCGCTTGTTGCGCAGCATGGTGATAAGGGTAACAGCTTTCTGGTGGTTCAGTTTGATACCTACCGTGGGATAGACTTTGATTAAAGCCTCTTCCAGTTCCTTGTAGCCGTATTCCTCTTTCAACCCGAATACCGCTTCCAGTGCGATGCGGTGTTGCTGCTCGCTAATATCCTTGTGGGGGTCAAACTTTTCCTCCACAGGTCTTCCCGGCTTCCTTGCTTCCAGCTTGTAACCTTCCGCAAGTTCGGGCAGGGCTCGATCGTTGATGCGGAATGCAAAAGGCTCGAAATCCATCGCCCGGATGTGCATGGCGGAAACATGGCTGATGTCGCTGTTTCCCTTGTCCTTTTCCACCAGCAGGACTGTTTCCGCCTTGTTGTTCAGTTCCCGTACCGATGTGCCCTCTTGCGTTCTCATCCCCCTTGTTCTGATGCAGTATCGTATGGATATGAATCTGCCTGTCGTCCGTCCACTGCATCAGCTTGGATATGATGCGGGTGGATTCACCGGGGCTGTTGATGTCGTACACCATATCCCGGATGCCGTCTATGATGACCAGCCCAATATCCGGTGAGTGGTAGATTGCCTGCTCTACAATGCTGATGCGCTGTTCCGGGGTGTATTTTCTCAAAGCGAGAAACTCCAGATAACCGCTGTCCCTGTCGTCGGGCAATCCTGCCATCCGCAGGATCGCTTCATCACTTTCAGGCAGTGGTAGGGGCTTTGCTCCGTATCTATATAAAGCACTTTCCGCTTTTCCTCGGGCAGTTCAGCCGCATATCGTAACACGGTACCGTTCTTCAATGCAGCGGCTACGATAGCCGATACATTGAAGGTCTTCTTGCTCTTGGCTTTGCCGATGGATGCGCTGAAATTGCCCAGCGTCCCGATGACAGAGCCGTGTACTTTCAGAATTTCAGGCGCTTTCTCGTAACATCTTGACAGGCTTAACCGGGATTCCTGCCAGAGGATAACGGCTTGTTCGGGTGATATTTCTTTTATATAGTCCATAATCACCTCCTTTATCTGCGTCCTCCGGTTTTCTTGCCAGCCAGTTCCAGTGCCAATTCCGCATCCACGATAATCTTGCGCCCAATCTGGGTAATGGCTTTGTCTATCTTTCCGCTTTTCTTGATGCGGTTGGCTGTGGGCAGGCTGCACCCGAAAAGCTTGGCTATGCCGAGTATGCCGTACACGTACTTTCTTTCCGTCTCGGTGGTCGGCTGCGGTTGCGCTTCTGCCTGTACTGAAGCGTGTCTGCTTAGAAAAAAGGAACTCTTCGCCTGTCATCTGCCAGACGGGTTTCACTAACAGTTCTTTGAGATTGTTCATCGTCCGTATGATTACTTGTTTGACAATAGCCCTGCGCACAGGCTGTTTTTTTTCTTCTGTTCTCGAACGATGCAAAATTAGGTAGGGTTTTGAGTGGTAAGTATGTGGATGATAGATACGGATTGCTTTGTTATATCGCTGAATATCAAGAAATAAAAATACCACTCAAAAATTATTTTGAGTGGTATAAGTGGTCATGTCGTAAAATATATCGGAATATCACGGGTTATCGGAATATTCCGTCCATTTCCTTGGCGAACTTTTGGTTGGGAATGCTGGGTAAATCGGAGACGGGTTCCCTGTACTTGGACTTGTAATAGTCTTCATCAATATTTAGGTGTTTCAGGATGGCTTCCTTCCATTTGTCCTTATCCTGCTCTGGCAACTGCTCCTTCATCAGGGAAATCAGATAGCATACCCGTATCTTTTCCCTTTGGCTTTATTTTCAGTACGCACTGACAAGGATGCAGATTCATGCAGGCATAGAAATCCGGTGCGGTAATGTCTTCAAACTGTTCCCCTGCACAAACTTCATGAATGATGGAAAGCAGCTTCATGCTGAAATGTTCAGGCAATCCGGCAGTCGTAGCCGTAGCCGATGCGGTTGTAGTTTCAGCTTCCGGCTGGCTGTCTGTACGGCTCTGCCTGTCTGCTTCATTCGGCTTGCTTTCTTCGTCCGGTACATATTTGGTCAGGATGCCCATGAAGTGTACGCTAAGCAGACAGATGTCACCGCAACGGTTTTTCATGTATTGCCGGGCTTCTTTCCGGACAAGTGTTTGCAGGTCATAGAGATGGTCCAGCTGGGCTTTCCCCTTTTCATATTCAGCCTTGCAACGCTCATATTCTCTTTCCGCCAGCTTTTTTTCTTCTTCGGGTGTATGCTCTCGGTAGCCGATGGAATCATAGCGGTTGTTGGCTTCGTTCATCGGTTTGCGCAGCCTGTTCACCACTTCCATCTCTTCCTTGATGGCTTCTTTTGTAGCTGTCTGCGTATTGGTTGCATACGCGCATAATCACCTCATCATGGGGAAGGCTGTAAGCTTCATAAAGCCGTGTGTATTCTCTGACTTCCTTTTTCAGGCTTTTCAGCAGCAGGGCACATGGTTCTGGCGGTGTATGAAGCACCAGTTCAAGGATAGCTTGTTCAAAAGCTGTTATATCGTTCCATTCCGAGTAGAAATCAACGATGAATTTCTGCTTTTCAAAAGAGAAAGTATGGCTTACAATCCAGTCTTTGCTGATTCTGTTCAGCTCCCCATATTGAGGAATGAGGGTTGTTATCGTATTCATGTTTATAGGAGATTAAATTTGTTCATTGCCTGAATTTTGATGTCGTCTGCTATGTCAATGCAAGGTTTCATGGCTTTGTAGTCGCTATGCCCTGTCCATTTCATGACCACTTGCACCGGAATGCCTAGAGCCAAAGCATTACAAATAAATGTGCGTCTGCCAGTATGGGTGCTCAACAAGGCATATTTAGGTGTGACTTCGTCTATTCGTTCATTTCCCTTGTAGTAGGTTTCCCGTACAGGTTCGTCTATTTCTGCCAGTTCTCCTAACTCTTTCAAATACTCGTTCATCTTCTGATTACTTACCACTGGCAATGCTTTATTGTTTTGGAAAGGAATATCTTTATACTTTTTCAAGAATAGCTTTGCTGTGGTCATTCAGCTCAATAATAAGGCTGTCAGCCGTTTTGATGGTGGTAATTTCTATGTGTTCCTCTTTCACGTCGCTGCGTTTCAAGTTATACACATCAGAATGCCGAAGACCTGTGAAGCAACAAAATAATAGAACATCCCTTACTCTTTCAAGGTATTGTTTGGCAGCAGGTATCTGGCAGGCTCTGATTTTGTCCAATTCATTCCGGGTAAGGAATATTACTTTTTTCGGTGCACTTTTCATTTTGGGCATGAATTTGTCATAAGCGGTGTTTTGATGATACCCTTTTCGGTTAGCCCAACGTAAAAACCATTTCAAGAACTTGATTTGCTTGGCTATGGAAGTGTTGCGCATATCTTTATCACTGCGTAAGTAATCTATATACTCATTGAAGTGTCTTTCCGTCCAGCTCTCAAATGTCGTGTTCGGATCAAAAGTTGCGATGTGCTTTTTACTGCTGCAAACTTCTTTAGAGTAGAGGATGACCAGTCATTTTGTTTGCTGCATTCGGCAACAAACTCATCAAAGATTTTCATGAAGTCTAATTTCACTTCCTCTTTCTCATGATGGCTCTCTTCCTTTTCTCCTTTCATCTTTAGATTGAAAGCATCTTTGATTTGTGCAGGGGTGGGCATTATGTCTTGTACTTCGAACTCCTTGAACACATTCTGTATCTCGGTGTATTGACGCAGTAGTTCGGTGTTGATTTCTGATGCGCTTTGTTACAGCTTATTGGTACAGCCGTTTCTTACCCGTTGCTTGTCTGCATCCCATTTCTCCATATCAATCCGATAGCCTGTTGTAAACTCAATCCGTTGGCTTGCAAAAACGACACGCATACGGATGGGTACATTTTGAGTGATAGGAATGCCATCTTTTTTGCGGCTTTCCAGTGCGAAGATGATATTTCTCTTGATGTTCATAAACTGGGTGTATTTGAAAAGTTACACCCAAAAGTACACCCAATAATTGAGATATGCAATGATATTAAGAGATATTTAGATAGATGATAGCTAAATATAACTATTTAATAATCTGATGTTTGATAGATTATGATATTTTATAAAAAGGTTCGAGAGACTCCCTCCATGACCATTGACAAGAGCCGTATCACTATCGCTACAGTTACAGAAAATGAGTTTAATGATTATGTCCGTGTAATTGGACAAGTACTTCCCAGCCGCATGATTTACCTCGATGCTATAGAAGGCGGAAGAGTGGAGGAACGCCTTCATGAAGAGGGAGCGATGGTAAAGAAAGGGGATGTGATTCTGCGCCTGAGTAATCCTCTGCTGAATATCGGTATCATGCAAAGTGAAGCAGATCTGGCCTATCAGGAAAACGAGTTGCGTAATACTCGTATAAGTATGGAGCAGGAACGGTTGAGTCTGAAGCAGGATCGTATCGGTATTCAGAAAGAATTCATTATAAAGAAACGTCGTTACGGACAATACAAGCGGCTGATGGAGGGGCAATTGATAGCGAGGGAGGACTATCTCAAGCTACGGAGGAATATGAAGCGGTAAAAGAACAATTGTCGGTATTGGATGAGCGGATCCGTCAAGATAGTTTGTTTCGTTTGACTCAGATAAGCAGTTTGGACGAGAATATAATGAATATGAAACGAAGTTTGGCATTGGTACGAGAACGTCTTGAAAACCTGAAAGTGAAAGCTCCTATAGACGGGCAAGTGGGTAATCTTGAAGCACAAATCGGGCAATCCATTTCTGCCGGGGAACATATCGGTCAGATTATTACTGCTGATCTGAAGGTACAGGCATTAATTGACGAGCATTATGTGGAGCGTGTCGTCCAAGAGCTTCCCGCTGACTTTACCCGTGATGGAGAAAATTATAAGTTGGAAGTAACCAAAGTGTATCCTGAAGTGTGAAAGACGGGCAGTTTCGTACAGATTTCCGTTTCACGACAGGGCGTCCCGAAAACATTCGGGCGGGACAAACTTATCATATCAATCTTCAGTTGGGGGATCCTGTCAAAGCTGTTCTGATTCCTCGGGGAGGTTTTTTTCAAATTACCGGAGGACGATGGATATATGTTGTGGATGAAAGTGGTAAATTTGCCGTCAGACGTCCTATCAAGATTGGCAGGCAGAATCCTCAGTTTTATGAAGTGACTGACGGGCTGGCTTCCGGTGAGAAAGTTATTATTTCCGGTTACGAGCTGTTTGGAGATAATGAGAAACTGATTTTAAACGAATAAAAAACACGTAAGAATGATTAAAGTAGAAAACCTCTCTATGTTGTTCAGCACCGAGGAAGTGCAGACCAAAGCATTGAATGAAGTAACTTTCGAAATTGAAAAGGGAGAATTTGTCGCTATCATGGGGCCGTCCGGTTGTGGAAAATCTACCTTGTTGAATATACTTGGAAACATTAGATACCCCTACTTCGGGCTCCTATCTCTTTGAAGGAAAGCGAGTGGATAAAATGAATGAAAACCAGCTGACCGCTCTCCGAAAAGGAAATATCGGTTTCATCTTCCAAAGCTTTAATTTGATTGATGAACTGACTGTATATGAGAATGTTGAACTCCCATTGGTGTATCTTAATATAAAGCCGACAGAACGTAACAGGCGGGTAAAAGAAGTGCTTGAAAAAGTGAATATGCTGCATCGCGCCAATCATCTGCCACAACAGTTATCAGGTGGACAGCAGCAACGTGTGGCCATAGCCCGTGCCGTAGTTACCAATGCCAGGCTTTTGCTGGCGGATGAGCCGACAGGTAATTTGGACTCTACCAATGGGGTGGAGGTTATGGAACTGCTTAGTACACTGAACAAACAGGGGACCACCATCATCATTCTTACCCATTCACAGCGTGATGCTGCTTATGCACATCGTATAATCCGTTTGCTGGATGGTAAAATTATTGCCGAGAATCGTAACCGCCCTATGGAATCTGACAGCAAAATTGAAATTTTATGATTATACAAAATTATTGGAATAGCGTTTGGCGTAATCTGATGAAGAGGAAAGGTTTCAGCTTCATCAATATCTTTGGCTTGGCTGTAGGCATGGCATCAGCTTTATTGATATTTACTTACGTTGCTTTTGAATTTAGTTTTGACAAAATGCATAGTAAGAGTGAACGGATTTATCGTGTGCAAAGTACTTTTCATGAGGGGGAAGTTCTGACGGATGATTGGGCGACCAGTTCATTCGGATATGGTTCGGCCATGCAGGAAAATCTGGCGGGAATTGAGGATTATACTCGTGTAGGATGTATTATCCAACCGGAGCAATTGGTAAAATATGGCGAATTATGTCTGCGCGAGAATGGGATAGCATACGCTGATCCTGGCTTTTTTCCGTTTGTTTGATTTTGAATTGTTGAAAGGTGACCGCGCTTCTTGTGTTTCCATGCCATGTCAGGTAGTGATTACGGCACGGATTGCCCGCAAATATGTCATAGATGAAGACCCTGTCGGGAAGCTACTTCTTTTTAACAGCAATATGGGGGAAGGTGTCTTGTGAGGTAACTGGAGTCATGAAAGAAATGCCTTCTCATTCGCATATACATTATAATTTTCTTTTTTTATCATATGCCACCTACCTAAATAAATGGGTACAGGAGTATTGGTACAAACATGAAGCCTATACATATGTATTGCTGGATTCGCCCTGAGCGCAAAGAAGAGATAGAACGTGCTTTTCCTCAATTGGCCGAGAAGTATAAAACTGAAGAGGCATTGAAAAACAAGACTTGGGGGGGTGCGGTTGGAGCCATTGGAGAAGATTCATCTCAATCCTCAATTAGGTTATGAGGCCGAGTTGAAAGGGAAACCATTCGGCCATCATCGCGTTGATTTTCGGAGCTATTGCTATTTTGATTATTGCTTGGATCAATTATATAAATCTGACAGTTGCCCGTTCTATGGAGCGTGCCAAAGAGGTAGGAGTGCGCAGGGTAGTGGGAGCTTTCCCGAAACAGCTTGTTGGTCAGTTTCTATTTGAAGCATTTGTAATGAATTTGATCGCTTTTATCATTGCGTTAGGATTGATCGAACTATTACTTCCTTCCTTCAATCAGTTGGTAGGACGTACTATTACTTTCTCTGTATGGTTTACGGAATATTGGGGGGCGGGGTTCTATTGCTTTTTATAGTCGGTATTTATATTTCCGGTTACTATCCTGCCCGCGCATTGTTGCGTAAGAAGCCGATTGTTTTACTGAAAGGTAAATTCCAAAATAGCCGTTCGGAGAAAATACACGTAAAATATTGGTCATAGTACAATATACGGCATCCATGATATTGCTTTGTAGTACATTAATTGTGTTTGCACAACTCAGCTATATGCGTCGGCAGTCTTTGGGGATAAAGACTGACCAGATTTTGGTAATCAAGTTTCCCGGGCCTACTGAGGGTATGAAAACAAAGATGGAGTCTATGCGGAGAGCTATCAAGAAATTGCCATTGGCGTCGAAAGTAACTTGTTCCGGGGGCGGTACCGGGTGAAGAGGTGGCCATGTTCCTGTCCAATCATCGGGCACATGATGCGTTGAAGCAAAACCGGTTGTACGAGATGCTGAGTTGTGACCCTGATTATATAGATGCATACGGACTGGAGGTGGTAGCCGGACGGGGTTTTTCCGAGGAATATGGGGACGATGTGAATAAATTGGTTATCAACGAAACGGCTGCCCGTATGTTAGGATATGTGGATAATGATGATGCCATTGGTGAGGAAATAGCTGTTGAAACGCTAGGAGAGCCCATGCAGGTAATCGGGGTAGTGAAGGATTATCATCAGCAAGCGTTGAATAAAGGTTATACAGGGGTAATGCTTTTCCATAAAGATAAGATTGACTGGATTCCTCAGCGTTATATTTCGGTTGTGATGAAACCGGGTGATCCTTCGGAATTAGTAGTATCACAGATAGGAGAAATATGGAATAATTATTTTGCGGATTCCAGTTTTGATTATTTCTTCCTCGACCAGTTCTATGACCGGCAGTACCGTCAGGATGAGGCTTTCGGCGTATTGATGGGAGGTTTTACCGGATTGGCTATTTTTATCTCCTGCTTAGGTTTATGGGTGTTGGTTATGTTCTCTTGTGCCGTCCGTACCAAGGAGATGGGTATCCGGAAAGTATTGGGGGCATCTCGTTGGAATCTGTTTTATCAGTTGGGTAAAGGTTTCTTTATTCCTATTATTATTGCGGTTGTGATTGCTTTGCCGGTAGCTTGGTTCAGCATGAATGCATGGTTGAGTCATTATCCGTTCCGAACAGAATTGAAAGTGTGGTTCTTTTCTGCTTCCTGTGGTCTTGATGTTGTTGATTTCTTTTCTGACTGTAGCAGGACAAACCATAAAGGTTGTTTATAGTAAACCCGCTCGGTCATTGAAATATGAATAATGGAATATAAAGATATCCGTGGTTAGTAATTCATTTACAAGGAATATCATTTAAAACCAATATAAATTATCGTACCAGTTCATTATGGCAGATCAATACTGATAAACTTTGAAAACCTTTTGAATTTTTCTACAAAACTAATTTTGCGTCTAAAAATTAATTTTACAGCGTTTTTAAGGAGAGTCTAACTCTATAGTTACAAATGAGCGATGAGAAAGGGTGCCTTGGTGGCATCCTTTCTCTTTTGTAGTGTGTTTTTGTATAATTTATATTGTATTTTTACTTATGTCACGATTATGTGAAATCACGATACATCTTTTGTATTTCCGTTTCTTTTACTTTTTATCAGACTTAATCGTTTTTCTTGCATTAAAAAAACAATTTCCCTCCCTTTGCTATATATTTAACACTCTTTTTAATCTCATTTTGTTGAACAATCTACGCGATTCAAATGTTAATATAATGTGTTTTTCATAGTAATAGATTTAAGATTAATAGTTAGTATTTGCTTGTGAAAGTCAGTACACTTACGGATAAAAGCGTTTATCCGAAAAGAAAAGAGAGGCGACCGGAAACGGAAGCCTCTCTTTTTTGAGCATTTTTAGTTCCCATAATTATTGTGGAGAGGAAAAAATTGATTCTGATTGTATAAATAATATAATGTGTTGAAAATAAATATTTTTCCCTTTTTAAGTTTTTTAATAAAAATGGAGTTCTCTTAGTAAAGAGAACCCCATTTTGCTGCAAAGATAGCTATAATTCCTTAATACAGAAAATTCCGCATTAAAAAAAGTATTCCAAAGTATGCTTATAAATGACAATTGTTTAAAAAAATAATATGAAAGGTTATAACTATAGGACACTCTATCAGGCATTTTAAACTTGGGGTTCTCTTACTAAGAGAACCCCCAAAAAAAACGAAAATTTGATGGCTTATTCGAGCCTCATTTTTAGAAGAATAATTTAATTATGATGTTTTGATGGAAATAAAAAGTCCTATGGAGCTTGCAAAACCGAAGCACTCTCTTATAATAATCAAAACATAGCGAGCGAAGCGCCTAAGTTACTGCTCTGCAGTTCAATCGCTTCCGTCTCAGACCAGGGGGGTCAAATAAAGGGAGTCACGCCATTGGCGGGAATAGGGAAGGAACATCCTGAACTCAATTGGTATTATCTGTATCTGCCTAACAAAGAATTGAAGCGCTATATCGGCGTTTTTAGTGGCAGGAAGTCCGTAAAACTTCGTAAGCCGTCAGGTGAAGCAGAAGAAAGATACTTTTGTTTCAAGGTATTTTTTCCTATACTTCGACGGACCACAGGAAACGTTTCGAGCAGTGCGGCTATACTAAAGAAGAATATATCGCCCGTCGTGATTCCGTCCGGGTGGTGAAAAGAGGCCTTTGCCACCGGTTCCGCCCAAAAGTTGAATGCTTTGACGGACGAGAAAGAAATCGAGGGCAACGGCTGGCTGTTTGTCTGCGCTCCCTTGCAGCAGTTGGAACTTATTTTGTCTGCTATGTTTCCTCGCCAGTATTTGGTGACGGACTATAACACGCACCGTGCGGCGGTCATCCCTCAACGTCAGATGGAGGAATTTATCTATTTGTACGAATCCATGCCTTACAATATCGAGTTGATGAACCGTCCTTTGGAGGATTATCTTCAGAAGAAACAACGCATCCGGATTACCGGTGGTGTTTTCCGAGGGAAGGAGGGGTGCATTATGCGTTTGCACCGCAATACCCGGTTGGTATTTGCTTTTGGGAATATGACGGTGGCTGTGAGTTATCTTCACGCTTTTCCGTTTGAGAAAGTGGACTAGGATACATATTATATTCCCTATTTAACTGAATGACAATAATATGTCCAATTCCCTTAAAACAAGTAGCGACCAAGGGGATTCTCTGGAGTTCGATAGAACGCTTTTCTGTGCAAGGTATTCAGTTTGTGATCATGATTATCATGGCCAGACTGCTAACTCGGAGGATTACGGCCTTGTCGGAATGCTGACCATATTCTTGGCTGTTTCCCAATCATTGATAGACAGTGGATTTTCCCAGGCCTTGATACGTAAACAAAACCGGACAGAAGTAGATAATTCTACTGTGTTTTATTTCAATATAGCTGTCGGTCTTGCACTTTATCTGTTATTCTATATTTCCGCGCCTTGGGTGGCGGATTTTTATGGACTTCCCGAACTTTCTTTAGTGATGAGAGTGGTATGCCTGGGTATAATCTTTAACTCACTGGCTGTAGTCCAGCGTGCACTACTGACAGTCAGGATAGATTTCAAGACCCAGGCAAAGGCATCATTGATTGCTGCTGTTATCTCCGGTATGGCAGGTATCATATTGGCTTATACAGGATTTGGCGTATGGGCATTGGTATGCCAGCAACTGGTCAATCTGGGGATAAACACCTTGTTATTATGGATCTTTTTTTTCAAAATGGAAGCCCATGAGAACCTATTCCTGGAAATCTTTCAGGGAATTGTTCTCCTTTGGCTCCAAACTGTTGGCGTCCGGTCTGCTGGATACCACTTACAACAATATTTATCCCATTGTCATAGGCAAGGTCTTTTCCGCCGGTGATTTGGGACATTATACACGGGCCCCAACAATTCTCTGTTTTCCCCTCTTCCAATATTACAGGGATACTGCAACGTGTGACTTATCCCGTGCTTTGCAGCATACAAAATGATATTGACAGATTACGGGGAGTGTATCGTAAAATTTCTCAAGTTGTCCGCTTATGTGGTCTTTCCTCTTATGACAGGACTTGCAGCGGTTTCCTTTCCGTTTATCCGAATTGTGTTGGGTGAGAAATGGATATTCTGTGCGGTTCTGCTTCAAATCATCTGTTTCTCGATGATGTGGTATCCCATTCATGCCATCAATCTGAACCTGTTACAGGTACAGGGGCGTTCCGATCTTTTCCTCCGGTTGGAAATTATCAAAGAAGGCGATAGGAGTCAGCATCCTTTGCCTGACCATTCTAGGTCTGAAACCATGTGCTTTTGGGGGAGTGGTAAGCTCCCTTTCTTTGCCTGGTAATCAATACCTTTATACAGGAAAGCTGATACAAGTCGGTTTTATCATGCAGATGCGCGACGATTTGCCCCACTCTAGTGGTTTCCTTGCTGATGTTTGTCCTTGTGCTTTCCCCTTCAGTGGATGACTGAGAATCTGTATGCCCAGTTGCTGGGTGGTATCATTTGGGCAGTGGGTTTTATCTGGCTGTAACAAAGATTCTTCGTTTTCAGGAACTACAGGAACTGTCCTCATTGTTCTCAAAAGATAAATTAAAAAAAATTGATATGGATAAAAGTTTGATAACAATAACGTCTCCGTTACTGCCGGATATGACGATTTTTCACGCAATGCTCAAAGGAAATTTGGGCGAGCAAGTGGATAACAAACAACAGTTCTTTTCATAAGCAACTGGAAAAGGAACTGGCTGCTTATCTGAAAGTACCTTTATCAGTCTTTTCACCAATGGAACACTGCCGGTGATAACAGCTTTGCAGGCTTTGAGAATAACGGGAGGTGATAACCACCCCTTATAGTTTTGTGGCTACCACCCATGCCCTTTGGTGGAATGGTATTACTCCGGTCTTCGTGGATATCGACCCGTCTACAGGTAATATGGATCCGGATAAGATAGAGGCTGCCATT
>VOFJ01002426.1_pt1 | contig 38970 bp, 59 predicted proteins | sample 5384081 | NCBI WGS metagenome assembly VOFJ01 (sample SAMN12384729, study PRJNA508395) | human gut metagenome | isolation source: healthy gut I | host: Homo sapiens
GTCTTTTGGGTTGGACGATACAAAGCCTGAATTTAACGATTGTGATCGTAATTCCCCATAGCCATGTTTCTCACCAATCGGTCGCGGCGCCATCCCAATGTTACGGCTAATCCTCCACAAAGCGCCTGGCTCGCCGGCCTCGGTGTGATCACCACTTAACTTCATGCAGTTAAGCCCGCCACGGTTCTGGGTACCATTTTGACCGCCTCATACTGGTCCGTCCAGAGGGAAGGTGTGGTGATCAGTCCTTCCTGCTCTTATGGAGCCGTCGGAGAGAACTTTAACACGGCCCGGACACGCCGGGATTCGCCTTGAGCCGTAAATTTTAATCTCATTAACACGATCTTGTTGAGCGGCAGCGGAACCTGTTCCAGATCGTCGCGGTAGTTGGCGATCAGCGCCACCGCGCCCGTTTTACCAACTCGACAGGCCTGGCCGGCACGAGAATATTCGCGCCTGCTCCCATCACCTCACGTCCGCCCCCACGCCCGCCGGTCGCTCCACTTGGCCACCGGGTCCTCCTTCTCAAAATCGATGCAGAATATCCCCCCATCGCTTCCGGGCAATCTCCAGCTTACGTCCCCGGCCAATCGATGATCGCGCCCTGCGCCCATAGCTTGGCCTCACCATTCTGCGCACAGGCCGATGGGTCCGGGGCCGAACACAAGTGGTTCCGCCGGGCGTCACTCCCGCCAGCTCCACGCCGTGAAGCGCCACGCCCGCGGTGTCTGGCGAGGGCTTCCTCGCCAGCTCACGTGTCGGAATGAGCGTCAGCGGCCACCTGTAAGCGTTACGTACTCCGCATTGGCTCCACTGCCAGTAAAACCCGCTAATGGCGGTGTCCGCTTGTCCGCTCCCCCGTCATGGCCGTCGCCGCTACATGAAAATTCAGGCAGACCGTGTATGTGTCCCGCTCATGCAGTTGGCGCAGTTTCCACAGCCGCCTTATGAGCCTCCCCGGCTACCGTTCACCCCCCCCACTTTTAAATTCCGTGACGCCCTCGCCCAGGGCCACCACCTGTCCGGCCCACTCGTGCCCCATCACAAACGGAAAATAGGGGGGCCAATGGACCACGTCCACATAGTGGCCAGCCGATCGTCTTGGGGGTCCGAGCCGCAGATCGCCACCGCCTTGATCGCGCAAGCACCTCGCCCGGCCCCCAGCTGTGAACCGGAAGCTCCGTCACTCCCAGCTTGCCGTACTCCTCAAGCACCACCGGCCTTCATTTTCTCCCAGGAATCTCAAATTTCATTGTTTTCTCCTCCTTCAATCCCTCTATGTTTTTAACCTTAGCTTACCAAAACAGTCCGTCCCAGGCTTTTTACCATTCCGCAGGTCATCAGAGCCTGATTGATCGCTTCAAAGGGGATACGTCCTGTAAATATACGGATCGATCACGCCCCGCTCACCAACGGATCACTTCCCTTCAGCTCCGTGCAGATTGCTGGCGCGGCGGCCCACGATTCCCTTTTCCTTCAACATAATGTGCTGGTACACGGCTGTAAACTCCTGGGCTCGCATATCCGATTACCACCACCCGCCCGCCGAGCTCTGCTCAATGAATTAGCACATTCAGGTAGCTTATCCAAAACCACATCGCACATTTTTCCCTCCGGTAAACCGCCGGATCTCCTCCGTCAGATCCTGTCTGCGGTGGTGATGCACAAATCCGCGCCAAAGGAACAGGGCAATCTCAAGCTTTTGGTCCTGGCAGGCTGGTCACACTGGGGCTTCCCGCCCCGAAATACTTGAGAATCTGCGCAGTTCCTGAATTCCCGAACCGCCGACTCAAGTATCAACACCCGGTCCCCACACAAGCACTCCGCCCTTCACCCGGATCGCCACCACGGGATCTGCCCGCTTTCTCCACCGGCACCTCAGAGATGGGCACGGCGTTTTGCGCCAAAACTGGGCAGCAAGGAAACAGGCATGGGACCCATCCAGCTCAAAACCAAAGCCGTTTTAAGAGACAGGCACAGATTGGCGCGCCCAGAGGTCACAGGCGGCAGGAGGTGTTGCCTGTAATATCGATAAATCCCAGCACACTGGCTAATAGGGTCACGCCTCCCCTAACTCGTAAATCTCTCCGCATGCCATGACTCCCAAGGCACATGGCTGGACGGAATACTCCATCCTGTAAATTGCGGGTCGAAGCCTTTTGAGCCGCTGGCCGAATCCCGGATCGTAACCTCACCCCGTCCGGGTTTCGAGGATGAGGGCACCTCCCGGATCACCAATGGTTTTTGAGTACTCCTCCAAAACAGCCGCTTTCATAAAATCCCGGCATCCCGAAAGCAGCTTTCCCCCTCTCTTTCACAATCAGCTTGACTTTTAAAATATTTCAAAAGTATGATTTCAGATATAAACCTTAACACTAAAAAAGGGAAAAACCCGTCATGACCGAAATCCGACAATAACAAATATTGCGATTCTGTCTACCCGGCAAATCCTGAAGGAACCGGTCATTTGCCGGCAGATACCGCCCGGAGATCCGGTTCCCACAGAACGAGCTGGAGGAAACCCAGCTGGCGTGACCGCAATGCCATCCGAGCACGTTGGGAACCGCCTGAACGCCCGCAAATTGCGGAAACGGCGCGGCGACGGAACGCATGCAAGCCCAGCATGGGCATGTACATCAGCTTTCGTTTATTCCGCCATGTTGATCAATGAGGACGTTTTCTGGAAATCCTCGAATTCCCGCCGTGCCATTGAGGGAATTGCCGCGACCCGCATGTGGCTGCGGAACGGGCACGACGAGAACGGCATCAGAGCGCTCCAGCACTATCTGAGGACATATCTCTGAAGGCGCAGGAAATAACATCCCTGTCTTTTTTTATGGGTGCTGTTTTCGTGAATGTTACGCAGTAGAACGCATTTTTTGGGGTAAAGGTATAAAGTATCGCCCTATCCGATTTTTCACGCCCGGAAAGCCCTGTAAATCAAAGGGGATTTTCCGCACCTACTGCGTAACAGGGGTGCGTCTTTTCCTCATGCGCTGGCAGCTTATTCGCGGGGTGATACGCTTCCGGCAGACGGGGGCAGTATTTGACACTGTTAGAGGTTGACGCAAAAGAGAACGCGCCGCACTCGGTACGCTTCTTGTCCACCCTGTCTGGTAAAGCTCCGCATGGAAGTAGCCTGTCGGCGGGAAGCACCGCAGCGGAACCACTTGCAGAAAGCGAATGAGGAAGCGGTTAAGCACTCGTCCCCGTCGTCCAGTAGATACAGTTCCCGTTATCATAATTGCGAAAGCGTCCGGCGCACCGAGGCGTTGACTTTTCCGGCTCTGGGGCGGCGTCAGCCGGTGTTCTTCGTGGACGGCGATGCGGCGCTGCTGCCGGACATGTTTGCCTCCGGTGAGGTGGACCGGCTGTACATCAACTTCTGTGACCCGTGGCCCAAGAGCAATCAGAAGAAACGGCGGCTCACCCACGGCAATTTTCTCAAGCAGTACCGCAGGGTGCTGGCCGACGGCGGGCAGATCCACTTCAAGACAGACAATGACAAGCTGTTCGCCTGGTCAGTGGAGGAGATCCCTCAGTTCGGCTTTCAGCTGTCGGAGGTCACTACGGACCTGCATAAGGACGGCGCCGTGGGCGTCATGACCGACTATGAGCGGAAGTTCTTCAATGAGGGCAAGAATATCAACCGCTGTGTGGCCACCATGGTCCCGTGGGAGGAGCCCGCAGAGCCGGAGGCTCCGGCGGTCGCGGCAGAACCGGCGGAATAACGGCATAAAGGCGCGGCAGGGTCTCCCCTGCCGCGCCTTTTGCGTCCGCTCACATATTCCGCCGGATCGCGCTGATGGCCCCCTTCTCCAGACGCGATACCTGGGCCTGAGAGATGCCGATCTCGCCGCTGACCTCCATCTGGGTCTTGCCCTGGCAGAACCGCAGGGCCAGGATGCTCCGCTCACGCGGGTCCAGCCGCGAGATGGCCTCCTTCAGCGCGATGCGGTCCAGCCAGCTCTCGTCGGTGTTCCGGTCATCCCGCACCTGATCCATGACACACACCGCATCCCCGCCGTCGGCGTACACCGGCTCGTAGAGCGCTGACGGGGTCCACGATGGCGTCCATGGCCATCACCACGTCCTCCCGCGGGATGTCCAGATACTTGGCGATCTGCTCCACGGTAGGCTCCCTCTGGGTCTCCGCCATCAGCTTTTCCCGCCCCTGCAATACCTTGTAGGCCGTGTCCCGCATGCTGCGGCTGACGCGGACGGCACTGTTGTCCCGCAGATAGCGGCGGATCTCCCCCGACGATCATGGGCACGCCGTAGGTGGAAAACCGCACCGGCTGGTTGATGTCAAAGTTGTCGATGGCCTTCATCAGGCCGATGCACCCCACCTGAAAGAGATCGTCCACGTTCTCGCCTCTGCCCAGGAACCGCTGTATCACCGACAGCACCAGCCGCAGGTTGCCGCAGATCAGCTGCTCCCGCGCCGCTCTGTCGCCCTCCTTGGTGCGGCGCAGGAGGGCCGTCATCTCATCGTTTTTCAGCACCGGCAGCTTGGCTGTGTTGATGCCGCAGATCTCCACCTTTCCCCGCATGTCCGCCCGTCCTTCCACTGTGATAGTGGCAGTATTTCCCGCCGCTGCAGCGGCTATTCCACGGGGCGGAATGTTCCCGGAAACGACAGCATGGGACAGGCGGCGCGGCGCATAGGCTTGCACGGGGTGAGCGCGATGCTGTGTAAATTTTCCATGCTGCGGCGCAAGGAGGTCATCAATCTCTGTGACGGCTGCCGCCTTGGCTGTGTGGGCGATCTGGACGTACAGGTGCCGGAGGGCACGGTGAAAGGTATCATCGTCTTTGGGCCGTGCCGGTTCTTCGGGCTGTTCGGCCGCGGAGAGGATTTTTATGTCCCGTGGGACTGCATTCAGAAGTTCGGCGATGACATCATCCTCATCGACAAGCCCTTCCAGAAGCGCCAGCCGCCACCGCCGCCCCACCGGAAAAAGGGGTGGTTCGGGTAAAAAAGAGCGCCTCCGGCTCCGCCGGAGACGCTCTTTCCGTTTACTTTTTGAAGCTGTCCTTCAGGGACACGCTGCGGTTGAACACCAGGTGCTCCGCCGTGCTGTCCCGATTGTCCAGGCAGAAGTAGCCCACCCGCATGAACTGGAACGTGGGGGCGTTGACGCCGGTACGTCCCTCCTTCTTGTCGAAGGCGGCGGCCACGGCGGCCATCTCCGGCTCCACCTTGCAGCCCTGCCGGATCTTCAGGCTCTCGGGGTTCAGGCAGTCCAGGAAGTCCTTATCGGGGCCGTCCGGTGTGGCGTCGGAGAACAGGTTGTCATACAGCCGCACCTCGGCGTCCATGGCGGTCGCTGCGTCCACCCAGTGCAGCGTGGCACCCTTCACCTTGCGGCCGTCGGCGGGATCGCCGCCGCGGCTATCGGGGTCGTAGGTGCACAGCACCTCCGTCACGCGGCCATTCTCGTCCTTGACGCAGCCGGTGCAGGTGACGAGGTACGCGCCCTTCAGGCGGCACTCGGGTCCCTTGCGGGGTTGAGGCGCTTGTACTTGGGCACCTTTTCTCCAGAAAAGTCCTCCCCTCGATCCACAGGTGTCGGGAGAAGGTGAGGTGTCGTGGGTGCCGGACTGGGGTGGGATCGGTGGGGTTATTCTCCACAGTGAAGGTCTCGCTCTGGCCCTCGGGGTAATTGGTGACCGTCAGCTTCACCGGATGCAGTACCGCCATGGGCGCTGCGTTGGCGTTCAGATCCTCGCGCAGACAGTGCTCCAGAAAGCCGTACTCGATCACGTTGGCAGACTTGGCCACGCCGATGCGCTCGCAGAAATTGCGGATGGACGCGGCGGTGTAGCCCCGGCGGCGCAGGCCGCACAGCGTGGGCATCCGGGGGTCGTCCCAGCCGGAGACATAGCCCTCCTCCACCAGCTTGCGGAGCTTGCGCTTGCTCATGACGGTGTGGTCGATGCCCAGACGGGCGAACTCGATCTGGCGGGGTGATGGTGGACAGGTCACAGTGCTCGATCTACCACCCAGTCATACAGGGGGCGGTGGGCCTCAAACTCCAGAGAGCAGAGGGAGTGGGTGATGCCCTCCAGCGCGTCCTGGATAGGGTGGGCGAAGTCGTACATGGGATAGATGCACCACTTATCGCCCTGCCGGTGGTGGCTCATGTGGTTGATGCGGTAGATCACCGGGTCGCGCATATTGAAGTTGCCGCTGGTCAGGTCGATCTTGGCCCGCAGCGTCATGCCGTTGGGGAACTCCCCCGCGCGCATGCGGGCGAACAGGTCCAGGCTCTCCTCGACGGGCCGGTCACGGTAGGGGGACATGGCTGGGATGCCGATATCGCCGCGGTTGGCCTTGAATTCCTCCGGCGTCAGCTCGCACACGTAGGCCAGCCCCTTCTTGATGAGCAGCACCGCCTGACGGTAGTCCTCCTCAAAATAGTCGGAGCCGTAGAAGAAGCGGTCGCCCCAGTCAAAGCCCAGCCAGTGGATGTCCTGCTTGATGGCCTCCACAAACTCCTCGTCCTCCTTGGTGGGGTTGGTGTCGTCCATCCGCAGGTTGCACAGGCCGCCGTACTTCTCCGCAGTGCCGAAGTCGATGATCAGGGCCTTGCAGTGCCCGATGTGCAGATAGCCGTTGGGCTCCGGCGGGAAACGGGTGTGGACGGTCATTCCCTGGAACTGACCACCCTCTGCGATGTCCTCGTCGATGAAATTCAGGATAAAGTTTTTGCCGGACTCCTCCGTTTCGGGGGTCTTGATTTCCTCGGCCATGATCTTTCTCACACTCCTTGTATGTCGTTATTTGTTTTCGCGTGAAAACAATGGTTTATTATACCCGCCGCTGCCGGAAATTGCAAGGGGTTTGCCCGCACTCCCGTAAAAAACTCACAGCGCATCGAATTCCTCTCGGGTCAGCAGCGTGTCCAGCGCCTCCATGAGGCCGTTGGCCGTCAGATGCTCCGGCAGGCCCAGCCGCCGCTGCAGCGCCGCCCGCTTCTCCGCAGACGCGGGGCCGATGAGTCCCTTTTCCAGCATGTCCGCCTTGGTCAGTCCCGCCCTCTGCGGAGCCTCCGTCCCGTCCTCAAACGTAGCGCCTGCGCGGCGCAGCGCCTCGATCAGCACCTGCGGCGGCATGCCCTCCACGCCTAATTTCCCCTCTTTCCCGCCCTTTTTCTTGCGGCGCTCCTTGCCGTACACGTCCGGCACATAGGCCTGCTTCACCTGCTCCGGCGGCAGGATGCCCTTGAGATGGTTCCGGATGACGAAGCCCGCGCCGTCGGGATCTGTCAGCAGGATCACTCCGCGCTTCTCCGCCAGCCGCCGCAGGTACGCGGCCTTTTCCCCGTTGCGGAACACGGCGAAGCCGCCGGTCTCCACCACCACAGCGTCCACCGCCTGCAAAAGCGTGTTCTTATCGTAGCGGCCCTCCACCACGATGACCTCGCGGACGCGGGGCTTCATCGCCCACCTGCCAGTTCCATGAGGAGCAGCTTCAGTTCGCCCTCACTATCCATATTGCGCTCGCTTTTCATACGGCGGTCCAGCACCTGACAGCGCTTCACCGCCTGACGGCACCAGTCGTGATCCACGTTCCGCGCCGCCTGCAGAAGCAGCTTGGCGGGATAGTCGCTGCTCATGCTCCACAGCTCCTTCAGCCAAACGCGGTCCTTGCCGCCGTCCAGCGCCAGACGCGCCGTATACAGCCGCCGCAGCTCCTTGCCCAGCGCCGCCAGAATGGCGATAGGCTCCATCTGCATCCGCAGCAGCTCCGCCAGGACACCGGCGGCGCGGTCATAGTTCCGCGCCGTGACGGCGTTGGTCATGTCGAAGACGCGGGCGTCCAGCACCGGCTCCGCCACGGCGTCGATGTCCGCTATGGTGATGCGCTCTTGCTTTGCGTAGGCGGCGATCTTCTCGATCTCCGGTATCAGTCCCCGCATCAGACTGCCGCAGGTGAACAGCAGGTGGTCCGCCGCCGTCTGGTCGATGTCGTGGCCGGCGGCGGCGAACCGCCGCTTCAGCCAGTTCAGCAGGTCCTTTCGCTCCTGCTGGACGAACTCCACCTCCTGCACGTACTCGTTCAGGGCGGCGCACAGCTTCTTCATCTTCCCGTCCCGCTTGTAGGTCAGCTGTTCGTACAGGAAGATCAGCGTGCAGTAGGGTGGAAAGTCGGACAGCAGATCGATCAGCGCCGTCCGCTGTCCCTCGTCCAGCTTGAAGATGTCCATGTCCGTGACGGTGATGAGGGTGTGCTCCGCCATCATGGGCATGGCCTCTGCCGTCTCCGCCAGCTCCTGTACCGTCAGGCCCTTACCGGTGAGACGGTGGTAGTTGAACTCCTCGAAGCCCGCAGGGATCAGCAGTTCCTTCAGCCGCTGCGCCATGGTCTGGAGCAGATAGCGCTCCTCACCGTAGAAAATATAGAGATTAGCCGGTACGCCTGCCTTCACACGGCGGCCCGCAGCGCCTCATAGCCGCCGCTGCGGCTCTCCTTTTTTGCCATGTCAGTCCTCTCCCTTCGCCGTGACGCGCACCGTGCCCTGCCTGTCCGTGCGCCAGATGTCCGCACCTATGTCCTCCAGCCGCTCCATAGCCTGACCGGAGGGGTGGCCGTAGCTGTTGTCGCCCACGCTGATGATGCCCACCTCCGGCCGGATAGCACGCAGGAACGTCTCGTCCGAGCTGTATCGCGAGCCGTGATGGCTCACCACCAGCACCTCTATATCCGGCAGAGGATATGTCTCTGCCAGCTTCCGCTCGGTGCTCCCCGCCATGTCGCCGGTGATCAGCAGGTCGAAATCGCCCGCCGTGGCCAGCGCCGACAGGCCCTGTTCGTTGAGGTCTCCCTCCGCCGCCACCGGCGGATAGACCGTCAGCGTCATCTCCCCCAGCGTCAGAACGGTGGGGGATGTCACGAACACCACGTCCGTGCCCTTGCGCGCCGCCAGCTCCACCAGCCGCTGCCGCACGCCGTATTCGTCCTCGATGTCCGGCAGATACAGCGTCCCCACCGGCAGGCGCTCCATTACCTCGTACAGGCCGTTGGTGTGGTCGGCGTGGTAGTGGGTCACCACCACGCACCGCAGCTTGCGCACGCCCAGACTGGCCAGCTGATCCGCCGCCACGCCGCCTGCGTCCACGTAGCTGTTGCTGCTGCCGCAGTCCACCAGCGCCGCCTCTTTGCCGGACCACAGGGCCACGCTCTCGCCCTGCCCCACATCCAGCGCCAGGGCGTTCATGACACCGTACCGGCCGGTATCTCCCAGCCATACGGACACCGCCAGCATCATCGCCGACAGCACCGCCGCCATGGCGTACTTCCGCCGCCGGTCCTTCGTGACGGCGCAGCCGATGAACGCGATATAGCTGTACAGCATCCAGTAGATGAGGATGCGGTTGTTGAAATAGACGGCGTGGAACGGCAGCGCCGTCAGCGTCCGCGCCACCCACAGGATGTACTTCACCAGCGCGAAGGACACCCAGCCCAGCACCTGCCCCAGCGGCAGCCACACGAGCCCCAGCAGGGTGGTGATGAAGGCCGCCATGAAGCTCCAGCCCGCGGCGGGCACCGCCAGCAGTCCGGCCAGCGGCGCTACGATCACGAAGATGTTGAAGTACCATGCGATCAGCGGCGCGGTGAACACCATAGCTCCCAGCGTAGCCGCCAGGTTGGCCGCTAAAAAGCGGATCATCCGCTCCACCAGCCGCCGCTGCCCGTGATACCAGCCGCTCAGCGTCTGATAGAGCCGCGGTGTCAGCAGCACCATGCCCAGCGCGGCGGCAAAGCTCAATTGCAGGCTGACGCTCCCCGCCGTAAAGGGGTTGGCCAGCAGGATGACGCCCAGCGCCGCCGCCAGAGCGGTAAGGCCGTCGCTGCTCCTCCGGAACAGCGGCGCAGTCAGCAGGAATATCTGCATGATGCAGGCCCGTACCACCGATGGCGACAGGCCCACCATCACCATATAGAACAGCAGCGCCGGTATGGTCACGGCGCACAGCGTCCGCCGCCGGTTTCCCGGAGTCAGCAGCCCCAGCAGCGTCACCAGAAACGCACAGTGCAGGCCGGATACCGCGAACAGATGGGCAAGTCCCGTCTCTTCCATCACCACGGCGTCGCCCTCCGGCAGCGCCGCACGGTCGCCGGTGAGCTCCGCGATCAGAAAGCCCCTGCACCGACTGGTCGTCCCAGATGGCGGCGGCCCTCTCCTGCATGGCCCGCGCCGCTCGAAGCGGCAGCCAGCGGAGCTTTCCTGCGCTGCCCTGCCCCACCTCCGGCTCGTCTCGCTGATAGAGCAGGGCGTATACGCCTCGGGCCGTGAACTGCGTCAGTTCTGTGCCTCGGATATTGGAGGCATCCTGCCACCACGCCGCGCCGGACAGCGTCTGCCCCGGCTCCAGCGTCAGCAGCTCCTCCCCGCCATAATACGTAGCCTTGGCCCCGTGCATCCCATGGAGCCGCACCGTCACCGCAGCGCCTCGCTCCGTCTCCCACGGCCAGGTGCAGACGGTGCCGGCAAACGCCGTCTCCGTGCCGCAGAGGTCCAGCACCGGCTGCTGCACCACCGCCTGATACGCGGTGAAATACACCAGCGACGCCGCCAGCGGCCACAGGACCAGCCGGCTCCGCCGGAACCGCTTCTGCATCCGCCCCCACAGATACAGGCCCAGCGCGGCCAGCGCCAGCCCCGCCGCCGCCCACAGATACCATCCGGACCACGGCAGCAGCAGCACCAGAAACAGTCCTGCCGCAAAGGAGAACGCTATGGTGGCCAGTACGCGCATATGCTCTCCCCTTTCCGCTTTCTTAACCTTGTTATTGTACCAGATATGCCGCGCCGCCGCAAGGGCGCAAAAAAGGACTTCCCGTACCCTCGTACAGGAAGTCCTTTTTGCCGTATCTGCTTTACTTGACCTTATGCAGCTTGTCGCTGCACTTCTGCTGGAACCGCGCGTTGTCGATGACGGCGCGGGTATGAGTGCCCTCGCCGATAAGCCCGTCCTCGTCGGAGGCGCTGACCTTGAAAGTGATCATCTTGCCGTTGGCGGAGACGCCCGTCACCTCGGCGGTGGCGGTGATCTTCATTCCCACGGGGGTGGGAGCCAGATGGCTGGACGCGATCTCCACGCCCACGGTGCCCTTGCCCTCCGGCAGCTCGTTCTGCACGCACCACATGGCGGCGCACTCCATCAGGGCCATCATGTAGGGGGTGCCCAGCACCTCCAGCCCGCCGGAGCCGATGGCTTTGGCGGTCATGTCGGCGGTCACGGTCTTTTCCACGGTATGGGTCATGCCGGTCTCGATCATGTTCGTACCTCCTGATTCAAAATTTTCCTCGCACCTTGGCCGCAGCTGTATCCGCGGCCACAGGCGCAGTGCTGTTTTGTCCTCAAAGAGCCTGCGGTGTTACACGCCCAACTGGGTCCACAGCTTGTCGTAGTATTTCAGCGTCTCCTGGGGCAGGTTCACATACAGCTCGCAGCGATCCAGCACGTCGGCCGGTGCCGCCATGATGTTGTAGAGCTCCTGATCCAGCGCCTCGCCGTTCTGCTCCTCGTAGTAGGCGGGGTACTCCGCCAGCGCCTCGGCGTTGGGGGAGGCGTACCAGATATAGTCCATATTGGCAAGACTGGCGTCCGTTCCGGCGATGAAGTTGATCCACTCCATGGCCTCGTCCTTATGCTGGCTGGACTTCAGGACGCACATGGCGTCCACGAACCAGTTGCTGCCCTCCTCGGGCACCACGAAGGCCAGATCCTCGTTGTTCTCCAGCATGGTCAGATAGTCGCCGGCGTAGTACATGGCGATGGCCGCGTTGCCGCCCTCCATCTTGCCGAAGATCTCATCCATGACGAAGGCCTGATACACGCCCTTGTCCTTGGCGTTCTTCACCAGCTGGAACGCCTCATCGAGCTGAGCCTCGTCGGTGGTGTTGATGTCGTAGCCCAGATAGCACAGGGCCGCCGCCAGCGCGTCACGGGAGTTGTTGATCATCAGCACCTGTCCGGCGTACTTCTCGTCAAACATAGCCCCCCAGCTGGTGATGGGCTCATCCACCATCTTGGTGTTGTAGATGATGCCCACAGTACCCCAGCTGTAGGGCACGGTGTACTTGTTCTCCGGATCGAAGCTCAGGGACTTGTACTGCGGATCAATGAGGTCATAGTTGGGGATGGCGCTGTAATCCAGCTCTGCCAGCATCCCCTCGTCGATAAGCCGCCCGATCATGTAATCGGAGGGCACGATCACGTCGAAATCCGCGCCGCCGGTCTGGAGCAGGGAGTACAGCGTCTCGTTGCTCTCCGCCGTCTGATAGTTGACATGGATACCGGTCTGGGCCTCAAATTCGCCGATAAGAGACTCGTCGATATACTCGCCCCAGCTGCACACGTTGACAACACGCTGCTCCTTGCCTCCGTCGCCGCAGCCGGCCAGCAGTCCCACGGTCATCATGACCGCCAGCGCAAACGCGATGATTCTTTTCAATGCTTTATCCTCCTGAAATAGAACGTTATAGGCGCAAGTCAGAGCGCCTGCTCACCTCTGCTGCATGGCCTTGCGCTCCTGGCGGGATTCCCGCACATTGATGATGACCAGCAGCAGCAGGACCGTACCGAACAGCAGCGTGGAGATGGCGTTGATCTCCGGGCTGACCCGCTTTCTTTGGTCATGCCGTAGATGGTCATGGCCAGCGTGGAGGCGGACGAGCCCGCCGTAAAATAACTGATGACAAAGTCATCGATGGACATGGTAAAGGCCGTCAGCGCTCCGGATACGATGCCCGGCTTGATCTCCGGCAGGATGACCTTCCAGAACGCCTGCATCCACGTACAGCCCAGATCCTGCGCCGCGTCCACCAGATTCTTGTCCATCTGCCGCAGCTTGGGGCCCACGGACAGGATGACATAGGGGATGTTGAAGCAGACATGGGCGATCAGCAGCGTGCCGAAGCCCATGGTCAGCCGCTCCGGCAGCACTACCAGACTCTGCCAGCTGTTGACCCAGCCGGCAAAAGTGCCCCATCCGTTGAAAAAGGCCACGAACAGCAGGCACAGGCTGACGCCGGTGACGATATCCGCGTTCATCATGGGGATGCTGTTCACCATCATCAGCGGGTCGCGGACCCTGCGGCGCATGGCATGGAAGCCGATGGACGCGAAGGTGCCCGCCACCGTGGCGATGACCGTGGCCAGCAGGCTCACCAGCAGCGTGGTATACACGCTCTGCATAATGATGCGGTTCTGGAACAGCTTTGCATACCACATCAGGGAGAAGCCCTTCCATACGCTGTTGCTGTTTCCCGCGTTGAAGGAAAACACGATCAGCAGCACGATGGGCGCATACAGGAAAATGCCGATCAGCGCCATGAAAAAGCGGCTGCCGAACCGCACGTCTCTTTTCTTTTTCACAGCATCACCGCCTGTTCCTCGCCTTCACCGAAGCGATTCATCACCAGCATGCACACCAGCACGATGACCATCATCACCAGCGAGATGGCGGCGCCCAGCTGGTGGGTTGTAGGCACCCCCCAGAAACTGCCGCTCGATGAGGTCGCCCAGCAGCAGCTCCGTGCCGCCGCCCAGCATCCGGCTGATGGCGAAGGTGGACACCGATGGCACGAACACCATGGTGATGCCCGACACCACGCCCGGCAGGGACAGGGGCAGAATGACCTTGCGGAACACCGTACCGAGTTGGCGCCCAGATCTCTGGCCGCCTCCAACAGTGAGCGGTCCATCTTTCCGATGACCGAGTAGATAGGCAGGATCATGAAGGGCAGGTAGTTATACACCATGCCCAGCACCACGGCGCCCTGGGTATCCATCATCGGGAAAAACTCAATGCTGCTGCCCGTGATGCTGTTGTACAGCGCAATAAGCCCGATCTTCTGGAACAGCTGGTTCAAAAGGCCGTTGTTTTCCAGAATGGTCATCCACGAGTACGTCCGCAGCAGGAAGTTGATCCACATGGGCAGCATAATCAGCACCATGGCGATCCGCTGGAAGGCTGCGCCCTCGCGGCTCATGAGATACGACACCGGGTAGCCGATCAGCAGACAGATCACCGTGGCGATGATGGCCAGCTTGAAGGACCGGCGGAACACCTCCGCGTAGCCGCCCATCTGCACGAAGTTATCCAGCGTAGCCCCGCCCGCTCCGTCGGAGAAGGCATAGACGACCATGATGATGATGGGTGCCACCACGAAAATGGCCATCCACACCACATACGGTATGGCGAAATGGGAGAGCTTAGTCTTCATCCTCGCTCTCCTCCTCTTCCAGCTCCACGCTGGCGTCCGCCAATTCCTCATACTCCTCGGAATAGGAGGAGTAGTCGCCGAACTGACCGGAATATTCGCTCTTTTTCATGATGTGGAACCCCTCGGGATCGATCTTTACGCCGATGCGGGCCCCCACCGGGGAGTGGTCCGTGGTCTGGATCAGCCACTTGAAGCCCCGGAAGTCCACGATGATGTCGTACTGCATCCCCTTGAAGGTGACGTTGGTGACGGTGCCTGAGCTGCCCCTGCTCCACGGGGACGATGTCGATGTCCTCGGGCCGGATGACCACGTCCACCGGCTCGTTCTCGGCGAAGCCGCGTCCACGCAGGGGAACTCCCGGCCGTACATCTTCACTACCTTGTCCCGGACCATGACGCCGTTCAGAATGTTGCTCTCGCCGATGAAGTCCGCCACGAAGGCGTTCTTCGGCTCGTTGTAGATGTCCTCGGGGGTGCCGATCTGCTGGATGCGGCCCTTGTCCATCACCACCACGGTGTCGGACATGGCCAGGGCCTCCTCCTGGTCGTGGGTTACATATATAAACGTTATGCCCATCTGCTGCTGGATACGCTTCAGCTCGTTCTGCATATCCTTGCGCAGACGCAGATCCAACGCGCCCAGCGGCTCGTCCAGAAGCAATACCTTCGGACGGTTCACCAGTGCGCGGGCGATGGCCACCCGCTGCTGCTGGCCGCCGGACAGCTGGTCGATGCGGCGGCGGTCAAAGCCCTTCAGGCTGACCACCTCCAGCATTTCGGTGACACGCTGCCGTATCTCCTCCTCCGGCACTTTGGCGATGCGCAGGCCGAAGGCGATGTTTTCAAACACATCCAGATGCGGGAACAGCGCATATTTCTGGAACACCGTGTTGATCTGCCGTTTGTGTGGCGGAACGTCATTGATCCTCACCCCGTCAAAGGTCACATCACCGGAAGTGGGTGTGGTAAACCCACCGATGATCCGCAGCGTCGTGGTCTTGCCACAGCCGCTGGGGCCAAGCAGTGTGAGGAATTCAGAATCGTTGATATAAAGATTGATGTTATCGAGAACCAGCTCGTCGTCAAACGCCATGCAGAGATCCCGCAGGCGAATCAACTCTTTGGCCATTTATCCTCCCCCGTTCATACATAAAATAACCCTCCTCCCCGGAAACCGCCGGCGCCTGTTCCTGCGCCGCTTTTTCCGTCGAAAGAAAGCAGGTACAATATATATGGTATCCCCCCAAAAGTCAATGCCTTTTCCCGCTTTTCCCAAAAAAAATCGCGCGGGGCTGCGTCAGCAGCCCCGCACGACGTTTTCAGCCGAAATATTTTGCCCGGAACGGCACGTTTTCCACCGTAAAAGTCCTGCCCCGCAGGTAGTTCAGGATCCCCGCGTCCGTGGGCAGGTCGAAGGTCAGCTCATAGGCATACAGCGCCTGCCGCGTCTCCCCGTACCGGCGGTTCACATCGCCCCGTCCGTACTTACCGTCCCCCAGCAGCGGACAGCCCAGATCGGCAAAGGATGCCCGGATCTGGTGGGTACGCCCCGTCTCCAGTCCCACCTCCACCAGCGACAGCTCGCCCCGTGTCTCCAGCGTGCGGTAGTCCGTCACGGCGGTCTTGCCCCCCGGTACCGGCTTGTGGTACACCGCCACCTGCTTTTTCTGCTCATCCTTCAGAAGGAAGCACTCGATCCTGCCCTCCGGCGGCTTGGGACGCCCCACGGTGATGCACAGATAGCGCTTGTCGATCTCCCGCAGCCGGATCTTCTCGTTGATGATCCGCAGCGTCTCGGCGTTCTTGGCGGCGATGACCATGCCTCCTGTGTTGCGGTCGATGCGGTTGCACAGCGCGGGAGCGAAGGCGTTTTCCCAGCGGGGGTTCCACGCCCGCTTCTGGTAGAGGTAGGCCTGGACGTGGGTGATGAGGGTGTTGACCTTCTCCGTCTCGTCGGCGTGGACCACCAGACCGGGCCGCTTGTTGAGCAGCATCAGGTTCTCGTCCTCGTACACCACGTCCACCTGAGGCTTGAACAGCGTCAGGAACAGATTCTCCTCCGACGGCTTGTCAAAGAACTCGTCGTTGATGTATAATTGTACCACATCGCCCTGGGCCAGCCGTTGGTCCCGCTGGGCCCGTGCGCCGTTGACCTTGATGCGCTTGATGCGTATGTACTTCTGCATCAGCGCTGGCGGCAGCAGCGGCAGCGCCTTGGACACGAAACGGTCCAGCCGCTGTCCGGCGTCGTTTTTCCCGATGGTCAGCTCCCGCATGGGCGCACCTCCCTTGTGTTCTCCGTCCATTGTAACCGCTTTTGGAAAAAAGTCAAAATATTTGTGAGAAAATGTTTGACAAGGGATTTTGTGTCGGCTATAATACTACTCGTGTCATTGCGAGGTGTACTATGCGTCTGAACGTAAACAAGCTGCTGCATACCCCCGGCTCCCGGCAGGAGATCCATTTTGAGATGGACCTTTCCGATCTGGAGTTCGGCGGTACTTATCCTGTAACGCGACCGGTTGTTGTGGACGGCCAGCTGCGGAATCAGGCGGGTATGCTGCTGTGTGAGCTTCAGATCACCACCACGCTCCACTGCATCTGCGACCGATGCGCCCAGGCGTTCGATCAGGAGAAATCCACGGACTACGCCTGTGTGCTGGCCGAGGAGCGTCAGTCCGATGAGGATGACGACATCGTGCTGTTGGACGACGGTGAGGTGGATGTGACGGAACTGGCGCGGGACGCCTTTATCCTCGATATGGACACGAAATTTCTCTGCTCTGAGGACTGCAAGGGACTATGTCCCGGCTGCGGTGCCGACCTGAACCGCGAGAGCTGCCGCTGCAAGAAGGCGGTGGATCCCCGGCTGGCCAAGCTGGCGCAGCTGCTGCAGAAGGACGAGTGAATCCATTATAAATTGCTGCTCAGGCAGTTAATACCAAGGAGGTGTCAACATGGCAGTCCCTAAGGGAAAAGTATCCAAGCAAAGACGCAATAAGAGACGTTCTTCCGTATGGAAGCTGGCAGCTCCCGCTCTGGTGGCATGCCCCAAGTGCGGCGCTCTGCATCTGCCTCACAGAATGTGCCCGGAGTGCGGTACCTACAATGGCCGTGAGGTCAGTCAAGCACGTTGAGTCTGTGGCAGCAGGCAAAGTAAAAACCGTGTGTCCTTGTCAGGAGGGAAGATTTTCATCTTCCTCCTTGCTTTTTGGCCCAATTTTCGGCTAAAAATGGTTGTATATAGATGAGACTGTCGAAAAACTCGGAAATCTTCCGCCATCGGAAAGGAAGATAGTTACGAAAGAAACCCATCAGGGGTGTCTTTCGTTTGCAATCACAGGTTTTTCAGAACTTTTTAAGTTCTGAAAACCCGCACACAGCTTGTCAAAAAAGACTTTTTTGACAAGCTGATATAGATGAATGGGGAGAGATCCATATGATGCGTCTGACCTTCCTGATGCTGTTTGGAAATGCCATATTTTACCTAATCCAGGCGGTTTCCTGCTGCCGGATCCGACCCGGCGCTTTTCCTGGCCGGTGATGGTCCTGGGCTTCGCCGTCGGCTATCTGCTGTTTGTGCCCCGGCGATCCCGTTTCCGGAGACAGGGGATGATACGGGGTATGATTGCACTGGTGAGCTTTCCGCTGGTGGATATGGTGCTGTTCCGGGATAAATGGTACAGGTGTCTGTTCTGCGGCGTGGCGGCGGTGCTTTGATCATGTACCGGATATGATATCGGCGGCCGTTCTGCTGACTTTTGCCGGAGCAGCTGCGCCAGGGGGCTGACCTTTCAGCCCATTCCGGTGCAGCTGACGTCTATGCCATCTTTCCTGTCGGCGTCGGCGTTTTCCTGTGGATGTTCACCCTGCTGATGAACCGCTATAAATATCGCCTGTCCGGAAGGGGAGTGGGCTCTGTACCTGCTGTTTCCGTCAGCCAGTGCCTGTTGCTGTATGGCTGGATGATGCTGTGCCGGCTGGATTTCAGCGCCAACCGCATGTGGATTCTGCTGGCGGGGCTGGTTACCTGCGTGGCGGCGGACGCCGCCCTGTTCACGGCGGTTCGCGGTATGGCCCAGCGGGTGGAGCTGCAGGCGGAAAACGACCTGCTGGCCCAGCAGATCGACCGGCCAGAAGGAGCACTATGCGGCCATCACGGCCCAGTATGAGAACATCCGCCGGATCCCGCCACGACATCGCCAATCATCTGTACAAACCATGGATCTGCTGCTGAAGGAGAGGGACAGTAATACTGCGCAGGCCCAGGACTACTTTGCGGAGGTGTCCCTAGGTCAGCCGCTACAAGTCCGACCTGGGCAGCTGCGAAATCCTGTGGTGGACGCCTTCCTGTATGCCCGGGCGGGAGGATCCTGAAGCGCCTGCGGGGCTTTGACGTAGAGTTCCAGGTCGCTGTCCCGGCGGAGTGCGGCATCCGGAACGCGGATATGGTGGTGGCCTTCGGCAACCTGCTGGACAACGCGGCGGAGGCCTGCCGGAATGCCGGGGAGAAGCGAATCGCCCTCTGCTGGTATGGAGCGGGGGTATCTGCACATCCGGGAGCAGAACCCGGCTCGGTGGGACCTGTTCCCATGACCGGCGAATCCCGGAGCTGGGCGGGGGGGAATCGGGCACCATATCCTCCAGGGAGCTGGCCGGGAGGTATGAGGCGGCAGTTTCACCTGCCATGTGGAGCACAATGAATTCCTGTGGTGGACCTGTTTGCGGGAGCCGGAAATGTGACAGGTCCCGCCCCCCGGCATTGCGCCGGGGGGGCCGCAGCCATTATGACAGGATTCAGTTTTTCAGGCTCTGCTCCACGGCCACAGCCACGGTAGCACCGACCATGGGGTTGTTGCCCATGCCCAGGAAGCCCATCATCTCGACGTGCGCAGGGACGGAGGAGGAGCCTGCAAACTGTGCATCGGAGTGCATACGGCCCATGGTGTCGGTCATGCCGTAGGAGGCGGGGCCGGCGGCCATGTTGTCCGGGTGCAGGGTACGGCCCGTGCCGCCGCCGGAAGCGACGGAGAAATACTTCTTGCCCATCTGGACGCACTCCTTCTTGTAGGTGCCTGCGACCGGATGCTGGAAGCGGGTGGGGTTGGTGGAGTTACCGGTGATGGAGACGTCGACGCCTTGTGCATGATGGCAACGCCCTCGCGGACATCGTCAGCGCCGTAGCAGCGGACGTTGGCGCGCTCGCCCTCGGAGTAGCGGATCTCGCGGACGATCTTGAGCTCGCCGGTGTAGTAGTCGAACTGGGTCTGGACATAGGTGAAGCCGTTGATACGGGAGATGATCTGGGCAGCGTCCTTGCCGAGGCCGTTCAGGATGACGCGCAGAGGCTTTTTACGGGCCTTATTCGCGTTCTTGACGATGCCGATGGCGCCCTCAGCGGCCGCAAAGGACTCGTGGCCTGCGAGGAAGCAGAACACTCGGATTCCTCGGACAGGAGCATGGCGCCCAGATTGCCGTGGCCGAGGCCGACCTTGCGGTCGTCGGCGACGGAGCCGTCGATGCAGAAGGCCTGCAGGCCCTCGCCGATGGCGGTAGCGGCTTCGGCAGCGGTCTTAACGCCCTTCTTCATGGCGATGGCAGCGCCGACGGTGTATGCCCAGCACGCGTTTTCGAAGCAGATGGGCTGAATGCTCTTGACGATCTCATACGGGTCAAAGCCCTTGGCCTGGCACATTTCGCGGCAAGCCTCGACGGACTCGATGCCGTACTGCTTGAGGACGCCGTTGATCTTGTCAATTCTTCTGTCGTAGTTTTCAAACAAAGCCATTTTCGTGTCCTCCTTTTCTTATTCCTGACGCGGGTCGATATACTTCGCCGCGGTGTCCCACTGACCATAGTGGCCGGTGGCCTTCTTGATGGCCTCGGCAGGCTCGTCGCCCTTCTTGATGAAGTCCATCATCTTGCCGAAGTTGATGAATTCGTAGCCGACAATCTCGTCGTCCTTGTTGAGGGCGATCTTGGAGCAGTAGCCCTCGGCCATTTCGAGGTAGCGCGGGCCTTTTTCCTTCGTGGCGAACATCGTGCCGACCTGGCTTCTGAGACCCTTGCCGAGGTCTTCCAGAGAAGCGCCGACGGCGAGGCCGTCCTCGGAGAACGCGGACTGGCTGCGGCCATAGACGATCTGCAGGAACAGCTCGCGCATGGCGGTGTTGATAGCGTCGCAGACGAGGTCGGTGTTGAGGGCCTCAAGAATGGTCTTGCCGATGAGAATTTCGGAAGCCATTGCGGCGGAATGGGTCATGCCGGAACAGCCGATCGTCTCGACCAGAGCCTCTTCGATGACGCCGTTCTTGATATTCAGGCTCAGCTTACACGCGCCCTGCTGCGGTGCGCACCAGCCCACGCCGTGGGTAAAGCCGGAGATATCCTTGATTTCCTTTGCCTGCACCCACTTGCCCTCTTCGGGAATGGGAGCCGGGCCATGATACGCACCCTTGGCAACCGGGCACATATGCTGTACTTCAGTCGTATAGATCATAGCAGCGATCTTCCTTTCTCATATATAGTTACCATCAGTGAAATGACCGATGGCATTATAACAGAGCGCGGCAGAAAAAGCAAGAAACATTCCAAACATTTGGTGTAATTACCAGATGGAACGCCGCTTTTCACCGGACAAGGGCATTTTATCACAAAATCTCGCGTTCTGCAACAGAACAGCCCCCGTTCTCCTTGACTTTTCCCTTATTTGAAATATAATAAACGGGTATTTTATGAGATTCAGAGGAGGATGTCCCGATGAGCATGGATATGACCTATTTCGACGAGATGGAGGCCCGCATCCCCCGCGGCAAGGTCCGCACCCGTTTCGCCCCCTCGCCCACCGGCTATATGCACGTGGGCAACCTGCGCACGGCGCTGTATACCTGGCTCATCGCCCGCAGCCACGGCGGCACGTTTATCCTCCGTATTGAGGACACGGACCAGGGCCGTCTGGTGGAGGGCGCGGTGGATGTCATCTACCGCACCATGGCCGAGTGCGGCCTGGACCATGACGAGGGCCCCGATGTAGGCGGCCCGGTGGCACCCCGTACATCCAGTCCCAGCGGCGGGACACCTACGGCAGGTATGCCCAATTGCTGGCGGAAAAAGGCGGCGCATACTACTGCTTCTGCGAAAAGTGCGCCTCCGAGGAGGACAGCGGCGAGTTTGACCGCGCCGCCGATCCCTGCCGCGATCTGCCGCTGGACGAGGCAAAGAAGCGCGTGGAGGCGGGCGAACCGTTCGTCATCCGCCAGCGCATCCCGCATGAGGGCACGACGACGTTCCACGACGCGTCCTTCGGTGATATTACGGTAGAAAACAAGGAGCTGGAGGATCAGGTGCTGCTGAAATCCGGGACGGCCTGCCTACGTACAACTTTGCCAACGTCATCGACGACCACCTGATGGGCATCACCCATGTGGTGCGGGGCAGCGAGTATCTCTCCTCCGCCCCCAAGTACGACCTGCTGTACGATGTCTTCGGCTGGGACGTCCCCACCTATGTCCACTGCTCCCCCGTCATGCGGGACGCTCAGAACAAGATGTCCAAGCGCCACGGCGATCCCTCCTATGAGGATCTGAAGGCGGAGGGCTATCTCACCGAGGCCATCCTCAACTATGTGGCCCTGCTGGGCTGGTCCCCCAAGGGGGAGTTGGCAGAACAGGAGATCTTTACCCTGCCGGAGTTGGTGAATGCCTTCGACATGACGGGCATCTCTAAGTCCCCTGCCATCTTTGACCGTGCAGAAGCTGGATCACTTCAACGCCGTGTATCTGCGGAGCATGGCCCCGGAGGCGTTTGCCAAGGTGGCCGAGCCCTACATCCGCCAGACGGTGACAGATTCCCGATTCGACACCGCCGCCATCGCCGCTCTTTTGCAGGCCCGGTGCGAGAAGCTGACGGACATCCCGGAGAAGGTGGACTTCTTCGATGCCCTGCCGGAGTATCCCGTGGACTACTATACCAATAAGAAATCCAAAACGAACCCCGACGTCTGCGACTATGCTGGAGGCCGCCATTCCCATGCTGGAGGCGCTGCCTCAGTGGACGGACGAGACCATCCACGACGGGCTGGTAGCACTGGCGGAGACACTGGGTGTCAAGAACGCCACGCTGATGTGGCCGGTGCGCATCGCCGCCGCCGGCAAGCTGGTGACCCCGGGCGGCGCTGTGGAGATCTGCCGCATCCTGGGCCGCGACGAGACGCTGCGCCGTCTCCGCGCCGGTCTGGAGAAGCTGGCATGATTGCCTCCCAGTTCCGTCAGCTGCGGGATTTCTTCCGCAGTCAGGACTTCCGCCATTCCCTGCTCATCACAGGCGGTGCTTTTGCCGCACTGATCGTGCTGGCCTTCGCGGCGGGATTGATCTTTCCTGCCGTGCCTGCGCAGGTGCTGACGCTGTTCAGCCAGCAGATGGCCGATGCCGGTGTGGTCAGTGAGAGCGGCAGCATCAGTGTGCCGGCGCTGCTCTGGAACAACCTACGGGCCATGGTGCTCAGCGTACTGTACGGATTTATCCCGTTCATCTATCTGCCCGCCCTGTCGCTGGGCGTCAATGCCCTGCTGCTGGGCTTATTCGCCGCATACTTCCTCAACAACGGCATCTCTATACTGGCCTATCTGGGGGGCATCCTGCCCCACGGCATCTTTGAACTGCCGGCGCTGGTCATCAGTCTGGCCTGCGGCATCTACCTGTGCAGCCGCATCAACCAGTATGTCCGCAAAAACACCAGGGGCATAATGGCTCCCACGCTGAAAAATATCGTCCGCGTGCTGGCGCTGACGGTGCTGCCGCTGCTGGCGGCGGCAGCTGCGGTGGAAGCGTATGTGACGCCCGCTGTGATGCAGTTTTTTCTGTAAAGACCGGCTTTTGCCATTCTAAATATTCAACTTCTCTTTGAAAGGAACGATCCAGATGTGTGAGAAAAAGATCAATGTTCCCGCCCTGTTCGGCGAAATGGTGTTCGGAGAACAGCAGATGCAGCAGCGTCTCCCCGCCGATGTGTACCGTGCATGGCAGCAATCACTGGCACAGGGAACGGCGTTGGATCGTTCCGTAGCCGGCGAGATCGCCGGCGCCATGAAGGACTGGGCCATTGAAAAGGGGGCCACCCACTACACCCACTGGTTCCAGCCCATGACCGGCTTCACCGCCGAGAAGCACGACAGTTTCATCACCCGCGACGGCAAGGATGGCGTGCGGATGGAACTGAGCGCCAAGGAGCTGGAACAAGGGTGAGGCCGATGCCTCCAGCTTCCCCTCCGGCGGCCTGCGGGCCACCTTTGAGGCCCGGGGCTACACCGCCTGGGACCCCACTTCCTTTGCCTTCGTGAAGGACGGCAGCCTGTACATCCCCACCATCTTCTGCTCGTACTCCGGCCAGACCCTGGATAAGAAGACCCCTCTGCTGCGCTCCATGCGGGAGCTGGACCGCGCATGCGTCCGCATCCTGCGGCTGTTTGGCAACACAGAGGTCCAGCATGTCACGGCCCAGGTGGGCCCGAGCAGGAGTATTTTCTCATCGACAAGGCCTACGAGCGCCGCGAGGACCTGAAGCTCTGCGGCCGGACGCTGTTCGGCGCCAAGCCCCCCAAGGGGCAGGAGCTGGACGACCACTATTACGGCGCCATCAAGCCCCGCGTGGCCGCGTTCATGCGGGAGCTGGATCAGGAGCTGTGGAAGCTGGGTGTAATGGCCAAGACCGAGCATAACGAGGTGGCTCCCGCCCAGCATGAGCTGGCTCCCATCTATGCTGATGCCAACACTGCCTGCGACAAGAACCAGTTGACCATGGAGATGCTGAAGAAGGTGGCCGCCCGCCACGGACTGGTGTGCCTGCTCCATGAGAAGCCCTTCGCGGGTGTCAACGGCTCCGGTAAGCATGACAACTGGTCCCTCTCAGACCGACACCGGTGAGAACCTGCTGAAGCCCGGCGGTACCCCCAGCCAGAACGCCCAGTTTCTGCTGATTCTGGCGGCCTTTATCAAGGGTGTGGACGAGTATCAGGAGATGCTGCGCTGCTGCGTGTCCTATCCCGGCAACGACCACCGTCTGGGCGGCAACGAGGCCCCTCCCGCCATTATGTCCATTTTTCTGGGTGACGAGCTGACGGCCATCCTCCGCTCTATCGTTCAGGGCACGGAGTACGTGGATATCACCAAGAAGAAGCTGCGCGTTGGCATCGATGCCATGCCCGACATTCCCCAGGACACCACGGACCGCAACCGCACCTCTCCTCTGGCCTTTACCGGCAACAAGTTCGAGTTCCGGATGTTGGGCTCCTCCCAGTCCATCTCCAGCCCCAATGTGGTGCTGAACACCATCATGACACGAGCTGAAGCAGTTTGCCGACCGGCTGGAAGGCGAGAAAGCGTCCGGCGGAAACCCTTTGATCAGGCATTGACACCCGGGATCCGTTACGGTCAGGACACCAGCGCATCATCTTCAACGGCAACGGCTACGATGACGCCTGGGTCAAAGAGGCAGAGGAACGCGGTCTGCTGAACCTGAAGTCCACGCCGGAGTGCCTGCCGTACTTCCTCCATCGGAAGAACATCGACCTTTTCACCTCTCACAAGGTGTTCACGGAGGAAGAGATGGAGTCCCGGTACGAGATCCTCATGGAGAATTACTGCAAGGTCATCAACATCGAAGCCCTGACCATGATCGAAATGGTCAAGAAGGAGATGCTGCCGGCCGTCAGCGTTTTCTCTTCAGATCTGGCGGCAACGACGCTGTCAAAGCGGCAGATCGCCGCGGACATCCCGTGCGACTATGAGGAAGCCATGATCCGCCGCCTGTCCGCTCTGCTGACCTGCGCCTACAAAAAAGGTGGGACAGCTGGAGACGGCAGTGATGGACGCCAAAGAGATCAGCGACATCACCGCCCTGGGCGTCTACTACCACGATGTGATCTTCGCGGCTATGAACAAGCTGCGGATCGTCATCGACGAACTTGAAACCATCACAGCCAAGACCTACTGGCCTTACCCTTCTTACGGCCATCTGCTCTTTGGCATCAGATAAACCGGAGGTAAATTTTTTATGTGTTCCATTATGGGCTATACCGGCAGGGCGCTCGCTCTGGCGGAACTGAAAAGGGCTTTGACGAGACCACCTCCCGAGGCCCCGATATGACCCAAACTCCTCGAATTAAAAGCGCGGCATGCTGGGCTTTCACCGCCTGGCCATCATGGGGCTGTCCCCAGCGGGGATGCAGCCCTTCACCCTGGGCGGCGTATCCTGTGTCTGCAACGGCGAGATCTACGGATTCCGCCCGATGCGGGAGTCTCTGCGGTCAAAAGGTTATTCCTTTAAAAGCGACTCTGACTGCGAGATTCTGATTCCCCTCTATCTGGAATACGGCACGGATATGTTCGCCATGCTGGACGCGGAATTCGCCATGATTCTCTATGATGAAGGCCGCGACCGCTTTATCGCCGCCAGGGATCCCATCGGCATACGCCCATTATATTACGGTTTACGATACAGAGGGAGAAATACTCTTCGCCTCTGAAGCGAAGAACCTGGTCGGACTCGCCGACCGCATCCTCCCCTTCCCTCCGGGCCATTACTATATCGACGGAAAATTCCACAGCTATCGCGATATGACAATTGTTGCCGAATATTGCCATGATGATCTCGATACCATCTGTCACGTCATTCACGATAAGCTGGTTGCCGGAATCGAAAAACGCCTGGACGCAGATGCCCCTGTTGGCTTTCTGCTTTCAGGCGGTCTGGATTCCTCTCTGGTCTGCGCTGTCTCCGCCCGGCTGATGGCAAAACCCATCGAGACCTTTGCCATCGGCATGTCGGAGGACGCCATCGACCTGAAATACGCCCGGCAGGTGGCCGATCACATCGGCAGCAGCCACCACGAGGTCATCATCACCAGGGACGACGTTATCGCCGCCCTGCCTGAGGTGGTCCACCTGCTGGGAACCTACGATATCACCACCATCAGAGCCTCCATCGGCATGTACCTGCTGTGTAAAGCCATTCACCAGCAGACCGACATCCGCGTCCTGTTGACCGGAGAAATATCCGATGAGCTCTTCGATTTACAAATACACTGATTTTGCCCCTTCCGCTGAGGCTTTTCAGGCGGAGTCCTGCAAAAGGATCTCTGAGCTGCACATGTACGACGTTCTTCGCGCCGACCGGTGCATCTCGGTCAACTCTCTGGAGGCCCGGGTGCCTTTTGGCGATCTGGACTTCGTATCCTACGTCATGGGCATCGATCCTGCCATGAAGCTGAACACCTACGGCAAGGAAAATACCTGCTTCGCCGCGCTTTTGACAGTCAGAACTACCTACCGAAATCCATTCTAATGCGCGAAAAAAGCGGCCTTTTCTGACGCCGTAAGCCACTCCATGGTGACCACCTGAAGGCCTACGCCGAGAGCTGCTATACAGACGCCGAGTTCCAGTCGCTCAAAGAGACTTACACCTCTCGAAACCGTTCACAAAAGAATCCTTATTATACCGTGAACTCTTTGAGCGGTACTACCCGGGCCAATCTCACATGATCGCCGGCTACTGGATGCCGAACAAAAAGACTGGGAAGGCTGCGATGTAGACGACCCGTCGGCCCGCGTGCGCTGGCAAACTACGGCGACAGCGGCAAATAAGCGGAAGGCAGACAAAATATATATCCAACAAAAAAGGCCCGGCTGCGCTCTGCGATGCCGGGGCTTTATTATGGGTATATACTGTTGTTCCTGTTTTTATTTTCCGCCACTGCGTCTAAACGCAGCTTCTGTCCTTTATTCTGCATACGCAGTGAAATCTCCCTGCCGTACTCTTCAGAATCAATCCTGGACGAATCCCGGATGGTGCCACCTGGATCGGGCTTTGGCCGCTCCGCAGATTTTTGCCCTCAGTCTGGCAATGCCGTATTCTCTGTGACCACGTAGTCCACGTCGGTGCGCAGAGTGGTCACCGCCGCGCCCTCGTCAAGAAGGGGCACGATCTTGGAAACCCGACCCTTTGACGCCGTAGAAGGGATTGCCATAGACCGTCCGCCTCTGCTCCAGCTTTGCTCCTCTGACAAAGTCAACCTGACCTCCGGTTCCGCTGATCTGAAATTCATTGGCCTCCCATCGCCTCGACGCGATCTGCCCCATCAGGTCCACCTGTATGCAGGAATTGATGGATACCAGATTGTCATTCTGCCCGACTACATAGGGATCGTTGACGTAGCTGACGGATACATGGCCAACCGACGGATTGTCGTCCACATAATCATACAGACGCCTGGATCCCATCAGAAAGGTGACCACTGTCTTTCCCCTGGATGCAGATTCTTTTTCGCGTTGGTGATAACCCCTTCCTCGATCAGCTCTACGACGCCGTCAGAGATCATTTCGGAATGAATACCCAGATCCTTCTTCTCCTTCAGAAACAGCAGCACCGCGTCAGGGAATCGCCCCGATGCCTAACTGCAGGGGTGTCACCGTCCTGAATCAGTTTAGCGCGATTTCCCTATGGCTTTTCCACCTCGCCGGATCTCAGGCGGCGGCAGTCGATGACCGCATGCTCTGCTTCGACAAAGCAATCGATCTCCGAAACGTGAGAACCGTACGCCCAGAGTTCTGGGCATCCTGATTGCCGACCTGAGCGATGATCCGCTTAGCCTGCTTCGCGGCCGGAAGCGGTGTAGTCCACAGAAACGCCGCAGCTGACGTGAAGCCAGTTGTCCGGCAGTCACAGCCTTGATTGAGCAAAGCCACATCAACGCCAAAGCAGCTCATCGAACAGCTTAGGCGTCTCGTGGGGAAGTTGTAGGGCGTAAAATCAGCTCTGCCGTCTTTACCGTTTTTTGACTTTTTGGTCAAGCTGCCCACAAAGAGGGTGTGTTCAGCCGAAAGTGGCCTTCCATATCCGGCGCCGCGAAGCGGGCGTTTCCCAGCGGGAACATCTGGATCAGCTCTACGTCCGTATAATCCAGTTATGCTTTCGCCAAAGCGTCGGTCAGTATGATGGGAATGCCAACCGCAGTGCCCCAGCACTACACGGTCGCCGGAATGGATCAGCCTGGATCGCCTCTTCCGCCGTCCGCCTCGCTCCGTATAAATCTTTTTTTCCATTCCATCTGTCACTTCCTCCGGTCTGCCCTTCACCTTGGCGATTTTCTTAGCCAGCTCTCTTTTTTTCCCAGGCAGGTTGCCCTGACGGGAGATCATGATCCTCTGCGCCTGCGGACTCCCGCCCCGTGCAGGGATTCTGTACGGTATCCCTACTGCGGCGGTACCCAGACACAGGTTTTCGATGAGGCGAAGGATGCGCAGACGATTCTCCACGCTGACGCCCTTGGCCGCCTTCAGATATTTTTCACATATGGACCTACCACTGTCCCTCAGGTCTCAAGCCGCCGGACGGCGCTGTGACTACGATACCTCCGGCGATGTCCTCCGCCAGCCGCACGATCTCATAGGGGAAGCGCGTCACGTTCTGCTTGCACACATTGGCCAGCAGCAGATCGATCTGATAGTTGCCCGCCGCGGTTTGATGACCTTCGGCGGGGCATGCGATGCCGCAGCAGTACAGCGTCTCGTTCAAGTGGGATCATTTCGATAGCTTGTCTTTGATGTGAGAGGCCCTGGCACAGCCGTTGTAATCGCCGCCGCCAGCCGCCGCTCCGTAAACGCCCGACGCCGACCCTGCAGCCGCCGTAGCTCTGTCTGTGGTAGCCGGCGAACCGTTCCACCAGCATGCCCGCGAACTCTGTCTCACCGTTCAGGAAGATTCTGTCGTTAGGCACGAATACATCTTCAAATACCACCAGGGCTTCCACACCTCCGAAGTCTCGCTGTTTTCACGTCGATCTTTGAATCCTCCAACTTCCGGGTATCACAGGACTGTCTGCCGATGATCATGACGATGCCTTGGGCATCGGTCAGTACAACAAAGGATATGGCAGGTCTGGGTCCTCCGGTCCCATGGCCACCGTCGGGCATGACGATCATCTCCTGAGAGTTGATGGCCCGGTCTGATGCGCCTTGCACTACGATACACAAACAGAGCGGCGCTCCACCACTCGCAGATACAGATCCTGGATCCTCCTGGTCGTGGGGCGCGTGCTCTGTCTCCCTTAGGATCTGCCTTTTCATAGCCCCGTCCACCGTAAAATCGCGTTCCTCACAGTAAGCCGCGTATTTCCTGAAGTTCTGTGATAGTGAGTTCCAGTACTTTTCATCGATCTCAAGGTAGTGCTGTAGACCGCGTTAAATGCGCCCCATGCCCACGCACCTCTGAAAGCAGGCTGCCGTCTGCTGTCCCAGAAGCCGCTGCATCTTCACCTTCTTCATCAGGTCTTCCGTGCTCTCTGATGGATGTGGAGAAAAAACGCGATTGACCTTCTCCCCTGTAAAGATGGACCTTGCCGTCATCAGATCCTCAAACTCCGGATCCTGAGCCAGATCGTGTAGGTCGCCTTCACCGATCTGAGGGCCGGCGATCGGATGATCCACCGGGTTTCTATCTTCTCGCCGAACATATACCTGCAGGTTCATGTTCCGCATACTTCTACGTACTGCTCCCCCAGTCATCATTGCCATCGTCCGTTTCACTCCTTTATTTATACTCATCTTCCAAATTATATGGTTATCGTAATCCGATCCCATGAACCACAGATGTATTCTTTACCTTCATGTACTCCAACAAACCTCTTCTGTGCCGTCCTCTCTTCCCAGGCCGCTGTTCTTGTTGCCGCCAAAAGGCGTTTTCAATGTTGGATTTTGTAGAACAGTTCATCCAGACTGTGCCTGCGTCCAGCTTCTCAGCGGTCCAGTACATCTTGCGGATGTTCTCCGTAAAAATGGCCGCTCCCAGGCCAAACCGGGTATTATTGGCAAGCTCGATGGCTCTTCCAGCGTACTGTATCTGGTCTGGCGAACACCGGCCGAAAACCTCTTCCTGAAGATTTCCATGTCCGGCGTCACGTTTTCATCAACCGTCGGCGGATAGTGAAACCTTTGTCGTAGTCCCCTGCCGGTCAGCCTGCGGCCAAAAAGCCGCAGTGATCTTCGCGCCCTGTGCCGCAGCCCGGTCGACAAAGCCCTGTACGGTCTGCAGGTGCTCCCCGCTGATCAAGGAGCCCATCTGCGTATCCTCCCTTCAGCAGTCGCCAATTTTGGATCCTGGAAAGGCGGGCGGTCATCTTTTCCAGAAACTCGTCATAGATCTCGTCCGCCAGCAGCAGCCTGGAGGTAGATACGCAGACCTCTCCCTGGTTCATGCAGAATCCCAGAATCGCCGAATTCAACGCGCCATCCATATCACAGTCCGGCTCCACGATGATCGGGCTTTTGCCGCCCAGCTCAATGACAGCGGTTTGATCCGCGCGACCGAGAGCTGAAGCTTCCATGAGCCGTCTTCCTACAGCTTCGCTGCCGGTCAGCACCGCCATGCTCACGCTTTTCAGAAGCCAGAAGCGCTTCGCCGACGACGCTTCCAGAACCGGAAACTACATTGTATGCGCCGGCTGGCACGCCAGCTTCCAAAAAATACCTCTGCCAGCATCTGGCTGGTCACCGGGGTCAGCGTCGCTGCCTTACAGACGACCGTGTTTCCCGCGGCCAGCGCCGTGCCGATGGACCGGGTCGGCTTAAAATGCAATGGGAAATTCCACGGCGCAATGCTGCCCACTACGCCATAGGGCTCATAGGAAGTATAGCAGAACTGCTGATGGCCCGGCACCGTGATGACCTTTGCCCGTCAGCGATTTGACGGAATCTGCGTGGAATCGAAAAGCCCGGACCGCCAGCGGGATATCGATGGTTCTTGTCTCGCTGATCGGCTTTCCGGTATCCATGGCTTCATAACAAGCGAACTCTTCCAGCCGGTTCTCCAGAATGTCAGCGACCTTCAGCAGATAGGCGGCTCTCTCATCAGCGTCCAGGCGGACCAGCAGCCGGAGCGAAAGCCCTGTCAGCCGCATCAATGGCTCTCTCCGTATCCGCCGCGCTGCCCAGAATACTCTGCAATAGGTTCTCCGGTACACGGACAACAGGTCACAAAGGTCTTGCCGTTCTCGGCGTCAAACCCACTGATTATCGATAAATAATTTAAAAACCTCTTCATGGGAAAATTCTCCTTTCCTACATTTCGATTAACACCTTGAAATAATCGCCATGAAACCTGAGCAAAGGCAAACGCCTCTTTCTGCCTGTTCCATCGGGAACACTTTGCTGATCATGGTACGGAATTCCTCGTTGAGAGCGCCATCCTTCGAAGCAGCTCTATGGCGCCGATGAAGCTGTACTGGGAATGAATGCGGACGCCTCTGATGGTCGTTCTTTGGCGAAGACTGCCGACAGATCCACCGGATGTGGCTCCTTGGTCATGCCCACCACCACGATAGTGCCGGTGATTCTGGCCTTTCCACGGCGGTGGCCAATACCCGGCTTGGTCCCCGATACCTCAAAGCAAGACATCAAAGCCCTTTCCTCTGTCGGCGTTTCGATAGACCGGTCAAAGCCGCTGTCTGTCGGATCCACGGTGACAAAAGCCCAGATCCTCAGCCGCCTGCGATAGCTGCTGATCTCAGAAATGACCACCTGCCTGGCTCCTGCGCGGCGGGCGATCATTGCGATGAGCATGCCGATGGGGCCGCCGCCGATGATCAGCGCCGTCTCTCTCCCACCTGCAGGCCGCTTCTTCTCACGTCGTGTACAGCCACAGCAACCGGCTCGGTCGCGCTGCCAGCTGCAGATCCATGTCCTTCGGAACCGGTACATCTTCCGGGTCGATACTTTGACGTACTGGGCGAATCCGCCGTCGGCGTGAGCGCCCATAAATTGCAGATCGGCGCAGACATTGTCCTCCCCCTTGGCGCAGGGCTCGCAGTTGCCGCATGAGGAGAAGAAGGGCTGGGCCACCATAGTCGCCGATCTCATATCGCTGGCTGCCGCTGCCTTTGATGTCCAGCTCCCCCTACGAACTCGTGGCCCGGGATCACCGGAAACCTGGCGGTAGGGTGTTCTCCGCGCAGTACGTGGATATCACTGCCGCAGATACCGCAGTATTTCACTTTGATCAGGGCTTCTCCGTCCTGCAGAACAAGGCATTGCTGCCTCCTGCAGACGAAGCTTGTTTTTTCTCTTCAATCACCACTGCTCTCATCTTACTTCCTTTCTGGCAACGACCCTTCTGATCGTCTCCAAGGCGATATCTTCTGCGCCCATACCCATGGCCTTTTTTCAGATAGGCCATGTCGCCGACCTCGCCGAACCGGTCCTTCGCCCCGATCCGCTCCATCGGGCAGCAGATATTCTCCGCCAGGGGAACTTCCGCCACCGCAGAGCCCAGGCCATTGATGATGCTGTGGTTCTCTGCCGTGACGATGGCTCCGGTGGTCTCTTTGCCGCCTCGATAATTGCTTCAGCGTCAACAGGCTTGATGGTGAACATGTTGGAAACGGCTGCATCGATGCCTTCCGCGGCCAGCATATCTGCTGCCCGAGCTTTCTGCCGCGCAGATGCCGGTGGCAAAGATGGTCGCGTCGCTTTCTTTCCTTCACGAAGCTTGGCGGCCTTTCCTATCTCAAAGGTGGAGCCGTCTTTATATATCTTCTCCGAGATCTTGCGGGACAGACGGATAGAAAACGCCGTGGTGAAGTTCCTTCGCCTGCCGCAGTATATCCTCCAGCATAACGGAATCGGCAGGTTCCACGATGGTCACCGCCGGAACACAGCGCATCATGCCGATATCCTCCAGCGGCATGTGGGTGCCGCTGTTCAAGGTTGCTGCAATACCTGGGTCGGAGCCGATGATCTTTACGTTGAGCCGGGCGTAGGCCGCCGATACGAAAGATCTGGTCCATAACTCTCCTGGTCGCAAAGGTACCGAAGGTGAGTAAGGTATCAGTCCTGCTGCCGACATGCCTGCAGCCGTGTACCGCCACATCATATTGGCCTCCTGATGCCGCGTGGTTGACAGCCCGGATCCGGATGCTCCTTCCAGTAGCCTGCCATGCCGATGCTGTTCATCAGGTCACAGTCCAGATAGATGACCCGGCTGTCCTTTTCTGCCATATCGGCGATAACCTCTGCAAAGACTGCCCGCATCTCCCGGGCTTCCTGTGTGATCTTCTTCACCTGATACATGTCTGCGCCTCCTCTGTCTGCCGGATCTGGGTGCTCATCCAGCGCCGCCTGCGCCGCGTGATAATCCTCCGGTTTGAATTTCATATGATGGTTATACAGGACACCCCTCGGCAAAGGGAGCAGCCCTTTGCCCTTCACCGTATGCAGAACGATGACATGAGGCTTTCCCTGCAGTTTCTTTGGCCGCCGCGATGGCTTCCAAGGCGATGACATGAGGCTTTCCGTCCCAGCCGAAATCCTCAAATTTCTTTCCGCACGTCGCCGATGTCACAGATATCTGCTGTATAGCCGTCCAGCTGTTTCTTGTTATAATCGATAAAGGCAATGAGATGGTCCGTCTCTGCTGAGCAGGGGCCCTTCCCAGACCTGGCCTTCATTGGTCTCGCCATCGCCGAGGACCAGGTAAAGCGTAATTGTCTCTTCCCTGATACCGATTGCCCCCATGCCGCGCCAATGGCGGTGGACATGCCCTGGCCCAGGGAGCCGCCGGTGCTCATGTCGATCCCCCCGGCGTCAGGTTCATGTCGCAGTGGCTCGGCGGCACCTGGTGCCGCCCTGGTTTACGGTATCCAGCTCTGCTTCATCAAAAGTATCCCTGCAAGGCCAGAGCCCTGCATACGGCAGGTCAAAGTGGCCTTTGGGACACCACCAACCATCTCTCTTCCCATTTTTGATTTTTTCCGGGTCGATCCCGGCATCGTTCCCCATACAAGACGCCATCAGGTCCGCCATGGACATAGAACCTCCCCACATGACCTGCGCTTACACTGCGCATGGCCCGCAGGGCGCTTTACGAATCTGCCCCACTTGCAAAGATTTTCAGTTCGTTCTGGTTCATCGTGTTTTCCTCCTTTTTAATAACAGGACTTGTAAAATATCCAGCATGTCTTCTGGTCAAAAAGCAGTATAGTTATTCTTCGGCAGCCGCTGCTGTCCCTTCGATGACGCTGTCCGCTTTTAACACGGTCAGTTCTCTCCCTGATGCCATATTCCCGCAGCCCTTTTCTCTGCAGAATATCCTCCATCGCTCGTACCGGGTTGTCAGAGCCTGAGCCGCACAGACGCCCAGGATCTCACCGAAAAGGTCTTCCAGCCGGTTGATCTTCCCCACAGGCATTTTCCCTTTGTACTTGCGCGCCGCGAACATCAGCTGATTTGCTTCGCCATGGGGAATGATACGTGCGCCTCCCAGCGGATAGCTGAGCGCGTGAACCATGGCGCAGCCCGCATGACCGAAGGCGATACCGCCATGTTAGAGGCTATGAGAAAATCCTCCGCCTTTTTTCCTTCCATGAATCCGGCCCGTGATCTCTCACATAGAAAAACCCCGCAGGATCATCTCCATAGCCTGTCTGGAACACATCTCGCTGTGAGGGCTGGCATTGGGAGACAGAAAGATTCCACGGCATGGATCAGGGCATCGATGGAGCTGGTAGCGAAGAATTTATACGGCAGGGTTCGCAGCATTTCCGGGATCAGGACGGCCAGATCCGCATACATGGTGTCCAGTGCAAGGCCCTTTAGTGTCTTTCATCTGCTTCCAGCTCGCAGATGGTGGTCACATTGTCACCCGCTGCCGGTGCCGCAGGTGGTCGGCACAACGATAAGCCGCCTGGATTTCTCCGGCACAACGCGTCCCATAAAGATATCCTCCGCTGACCAGTCGCCGGAAAAGGTCAGCACCTTTGGCGATATCGATGACCGTTCCGCCGCCTACAGCGATGATACGCTCCGTATCTTTCGGAATATCTCTGCGAATGGCATCGATCATCTCATCGTTTGGCTCTCCTGCGCCGTAACGCCCTGAAACAGGACAGGACAAGTAACGTCAAACATGGACGAATAAACGGTTCGTAGATGAATTCGTTGGTCAAAATCAGATCCTCGGCGCAGATAGCGGTACGCTGCGCGAATCTCTGAAAGAGTCAGCGGATTCAATGACTGTCGGTAATGAAAAGCGAAACATAATATATTCCTCCGTTTGCATCTTTAGTTTGCATCTTTCTTTTCTGCTTTTGTCGATTATATCATAAAATTGTCGACAATTCTAGTATTAATACGACAATTATTTTTGATTTTTTCATATTTTTTAGATTGCATTTTTGTATGCATTGCTGGTATACTAAAACCAGCGTTCAAAAAGGAGTGAAAGTATGGCCAAACGATACCCTGCTGCGGCAGACCGCTTATGACTACATCCTCGATCTGTTGATTATGACCAGGCAGCTGCTGCCTGGAGACAGGTTCCAGAAGCTGCCGTGGCTCAAAAGTTCCAAATCAGCCGGACACCAGTACGGGACGCTATGCAGCAGCTGGCCAATGAAGAAGGCCTTCTTGAGATCTCCTAACCGCTTCGTCCGGGTAAAGACCTGCAGGGAAGACGATATTCTTGAGATCGGCGCCTTGCGCCTTGCCATGGACACCTTGTCCATAAAGCTGGCCTCCCCTTTTCGGCAGCAGAGCAGACTTTATGAGGCTGGATGAGATCGCCGCGGCCTGCGAGGAAGCGTCTCGCAGCGATGACCATCAGAACCGCCGGAGCTGGACTGCAGGTTTCATATGTATCCGGCTGAGATCGCGGGGAAACAGTCTTCTGATGAAGTTCAGAAGGAGCTGTATCTGCGGGTGCAGTACATCATGCTCTGTTATCCAAATTCAGTGGGGGGAAATCGAACATATCCATCAGCATCATCAGATCGCAGAAGCCCTTATCGACAACAATGTGGAAGAAGCTCTGCGGCTCATTACAGATCATCTGACTTCCTTCTATAATCTGAAAACCCGGTACCCGAAGGATTTTTTTCAGAGAGATTTAGCACACATATGTACGAAAGGAACCCTACATTTATGATACAATCAATTTTACGCATGAGTTCCGTCCTTGACTACATTGCGCACCACAACGGTGAAACTAAGCTTGCAGATATCAGCAGAGAGAGCTGGGCATCAACAAGAGCACCCTCCACGGCATCCTGCAGACCCTGGTCTACTGCGGCTTCCCTTTCCCAGGACCGGGTACCACTCTGTATTCCTGGGTCTGAAGACCTATGAGCTGGGCAAAGATCTATGAGAAGACCTTTTCTCTGGTAGATGTTGCCCGTCCCTTCATGCAGGTGATTACTCAGTGATGAATTCGGTGAGAATGTCCATCTTTCCATCGAATCCAGCCGGGAAAGTCCTTTACATCGACTGTATTCAGTCTAAACACGCGGTCAAGAACAGCCTCCTCCGTAGGGGGCACAGATCCTGTATTCCCACATCAGCAGGCAAGCTGATCCTGACCTACGCTGACGAGGATTATGTGGAGAGCTATCTGAAGGACTGTGATTGTCAAAGCCTCGACGCCGAACACCATCACCAGCGCCGAAGAGCTTCGAGAAGAGTTTCAGGTGATCCGCCGGCAGGGGCTACGCCATCGACAATGAGGGAAGTAGAGATCGGACTCGCTGCATCTCCGTCCCGGTCTTCGGCGCGGGCCTATACTCTGCAGGGCATCATCAGCGTCCGGCCCAACGCCCCGCATGGATGCGAAGCTGGCCTGATGTGCTGCGCAGAACTGTGGAGGTCTGCGCGAGCTGTCACAGATTCTCGGCTGCCAACTGGCATAGGCTTTCTAAAAAAGCAGGCATCGGGGAGCGCCCCTGATACCTGCTTTTTCAGATGTATTATAAACTTCAACCTTCCCGGATTCTACAGACCGAGTCCCGCGCATACCATGGCATAGCTCTTTGAAATTGTCTTCCAAAGCGTGGTTTCCGGAACTCTGTCCTCCGGCAATACAGCGTCCAGCATCATGAAGCCGTACTCCATCTCCTGATACTGCATCTCCGGTTTTTCCAACAGAATGCCCCTTGCTCTTGCACCTGATACCATGACTACCTCTGTGTTCTTGCTGAACGGATAAACCAGACATTGTCGTCAGCATCCAGGGTCAGGCGCCCCTTTCGATCCCGTAATGGTAAAGTTGCCGTCCCAGGAGCTTTCCTTTTCTCGCGGCCCAGGTGCCGTTATAGGTAACCTGATGCCATTTTCCAGTTCCCATGATGGCATCCGTACCTGGTCTCCCTCAAATTCTGACCCTATGTTGGATGGTAAGATCTGCAGTAGATGTTTTGCAGTCCGCCCTGTATAGAACCGTGACTAGATCAAAAGTGATGGATGCAGACATCCGCAGCAAAGGCTGATCCAGCCCTGCCCGGTAGCCCTGCAGGTCCTCCCCTGCTTTCTTGAACTCGCATAGAACGGACCTTACCGTCGCCGATCATGCCGCTTTCGATAGCTGTTTTTGATGGGCCTGGTTGTGGCTCCACCGATAGTTCTGCGATGCCATGAACTTGACCTTTTGATGCTGCGCTTGATCGCGAGCAGCTTCTCTGCCTCTTCCAGGATCTGCGGCCAGAGGCTTTTCCGTGATGACATGCATGCCCTTTTCCATAGCCATTTTATCTGCCCCTAAAATGAAGCTTCCTGAATGACCGCCAATAGCCAGCTCCGCGTCACTGTCCCGGATAGCCGTGCGAAAATCATCGTACAGCAGATTTTCATCTAAATCATATTTTTTCTTCGCTTCTTCCAGTTCCCGCCGGAGCCTCCGGCAACGCCGGCCTGGCCACTCTTGTCCGTGCGAAGGATCAGTTCCAGCCAGTTCCGGCCCCAGAAACCGAGACCCAGCAGCAATACTTTTTTCATTTTCTTTTCTTTCCTTTCTATTTCCCCCAGGTATTCGCTCAGCACAGACGACAAACCTGTGATCTTCTTCCTGACTGAGGCCGGAGCAAGATATAAAGTGCCCAGCACGCCCATACCTTTACGGTAATCGGAAAAGCGCCTCCTGCCAGAGCAAAATCCATATAGTCCATGCCCCAATATTCCATGAAGTCGTTCTGTTTCCAGCGCCGCAGTCAGCACCATCTCGTAGGAACTGCGGTAACATTCGTAAAACCACGTTGTCCTTCCGCTCAATAAAGTGTTCGTTGGTCGGCGCGGATCCTGTCAGCGCGCAGTAGAACATGCTCTGTCAAATGGTTAAAAGGTAATGCTCAGACCTATTTTGGAAGCTTGCCGCTCCCTGCCCGCGCCGAACCATCAGGACTGCCCAGTTCCCAGGCCGTGTCGTGAGAAAAATCGTCAAATACCAGCTTTTCCTGCTGCTCTTTGACCGTTTTAAGTTCCTTTCTGATTTCATCCGCAGTCATTTCTACCTCCTATTTTCTTTTATCCTCCACAAAGCCCAAGTTCCGCCCAGGTTCACTTTGATTCTCATAGCCTCTGCAGATGGCCATGCACCTTTTCAATGCCGCTCTGGTTCTCCTCCGGCAGTTCCTATTATCTCATAGGCTTCGCCCAGCATGGAATCTTAAGCTGGCCCAGAGAATGAAATGGAAGGATATGCACGCTGTTGATGTGAATTAAGCCTTTAACAAATCTCATCATGGTTGTAAATTCTTCTTCCGTATCGTTGACCGTGGGGATCAGCGGGATCCGCACCACCACGTTATCGTGAGTCCGGCACAGACGCCGCAGATTTTCTTTGATCCGCCCGTTGTCCACGCCGGTCCACCTCCTGTGGGCGTTCCAGCAATGCACGTAACTGAATTGAAGCGGCTACCGA
>VOFJ01002264.1_pt1 | contig 38936 bp, 54 predicted proteins | sample 5384081 | NCBI WGS metagenome assembly VOFJ01 (sample SAMN12384729, study PRJNA508395) | human gut metagenome | isolation source: healthy gut I | host: Homo sapiens
TACATTCCGGAACGGTTCGGCCAGATATTGCTTCCGGTTACGCTGAACTGTAAAGCAGTTCCCGCATCCCGGCAGGCTGCTGGTGGTCTGCGGAAAGGGCAACAACGGCGGCGATGGGTTCGTGATCGCCCGTGCCGCTGCAAAAGACGGCTGGAATGTGACCGTTCTTCTGGCCGAGGGCGAGCCGAAAACTTCTGACGCTATCCGCAATTTTGAGCGTCTGCGCTCCCTGCCGGTGCACATCTGCACTGACGGTTCTGTACTGGAAACCCAGAGCTTTGCTGCCGTTGTGGATGCCCTCTACGGCACCGGATTCCATGGTGAACTGCGGCCTTCCGGCCTTGCTACCTGCGGACTGATACGCCATCTGCACAAGGGCGGTGCCTTTGTGCTGGCCGTGGACCTGCCCAGCGGCATCAATACGGACACCGGCGAGGTTGCCGAGGGTGCTGCCCATGCAGACCTGACCGTAACCTTCGACAGTTATAAGCCTTTGCATATCGCAGAAGCTTCCGCGCCGCTGTGCGGAAAAATCGTCTGTGCCGACATTGGCATCCGGGATGAATGGCACCCGGAGTTTTGACGAGGGCTTGCCGCTGCGGAAAAACACCTGCGCACAAAGAGCCGCCGCACAGATCCCCTGTGCAGCGGCTCTCTAGCTCTCAGCGCCGACGGTGTCACATCCTGCGCTCAAGGTTCTGCCGGAACAGCTCATACGCTGCCCCGCATCTCCTCCGGCAGACGCTTCAGGGTCTCCCTGCTGCAATTCAGACGGCATCCTGCAAAAGGCTTCGCTACTGCCGCCGGTGATGGCGCGCGGTGTCGCTGTTTCCCTCCTTTACCGGTAGACCATTGTCAGGTTCCCATTCCCCCATATTGGATTGTATATTGAGCTTGCTCAAGTTGATACTCTGATCGCGCAGGACAATCTCGCCGACCACGTTCTCTAATTCCAGATCCTTGAAATCGATACGTTTTGCATTCGTATGGAGAGCCATGTGTCGAGAAAGGCTGGAAGAACAAATAATTGGCTGGTCGTGTCGGTTTCTGTTTGTGCGATACTATCTTGCAGCGATTCGGTATTGAGTTGTGCGATATTTTCATCACTGAGCATTAGCAGGTCCGTGTTTTCCCCATATTGCATACCGTTGTTGACTGCCTGCATCAACTGATTGCAATCGATATAATCCGAATTTAGATTGAAATTTCCTTTCAACTTTCCTCCGCGGAGCATCGCTTTCCGGATCGGCTGATCTCGCCGTTAAGGGTGAAATTGCTTTTTGCCGAGATGCAGGTGGGCATCTGTCAGTGTGATGTCGTTTGTGTTGAACCTCATCGTCATCGGCTCCATCCATATCGGGAGTGGGAACATGCGGCTGAAACCGCGCATTTGTTTGAAAGAGATGCTGCCCCGTGCTTCCCATTTGCGCAGGAATTGACCTTCTGTTTTGCTACTGTCGCCGACGGCAGTTTTCCCGGCCATCTTCTTTCTCTTTTCTGTCAGATGTACACGTTGTTCGTTGGTCAGTGTGCGGCGTTGCCGGTTTTGCCATCTGTAGGCGTCGTGCATCACGATAGGGAAGGGCCTCGATCGTAAACGAGCTTCCCGTCAGGGGAGAGTCCTGTCCGTAAAGGCATACTGATGTATTTCAGCGTGTCGATCGAAATGACAGCGGCTGCAGTCGGGGTTAGTTTGTCGGAAGTGGACGGTTTGATACCACCTTTCAGTTCGGAACGTCCGGCCACGATCCAGACGGAATCGGCCGTTCGGGTTCTCAGATGGTTGAAGGCCAATTGCCCGGTCATCGGTATGACGGCTGTTGTATCAATAACAGGCGATGTTTGAGCAAGCATTTCCAATTTACTTATGTTCGTGCTGATTTCATCTTTATATTTGATATTCAGGCTATCTATTCCCATCGTCATCCGCATCAGGTTTTGTGATTCGATGTAAAGACTTTTCTGGTGTGTCGTGTCGATTGTCAGATAGGCATCGGAAATGAAAATATCCATGCCGAGTGACTGGCTGAACGCTTTTAGCTTGTCAATATTGAGTTTTCCTGAACTGTGTATCTTCCCGAACCGGCTTTCGACAAGGTCATTCACGGTAAAAGTGGTCGATAGGTCTGCATCCATTACACCTTCCACTAACAGCGTGTCCGGATTAAGGAATTCCTGTCCCAACCGGGTGAAGTCCACTTTACCTTTCATTCCGGCCCGGACGGCCGGATTTTTGAACAGGTTGGTTACTTTGGCCTGCATATCCAATGAAGTGTTGAGCCCTTTCATCGTGAGTTGTTCGAGCGAGACGAAAGAAGAATCCGGAAAAGGTCCGTTCAGATGGATATCTAGGTCCATTTCCAGTGTGTCGATACCTTGTTTGATGTCCTTTATATGATAGGAGCCGTTTTCTATTTTGCAACACAGGTTCGCATTTGGTACGATACTGTCCCCTAAGAAACCGTGAATGCTTCCTTCCATAAGGATTGAACCTTCCGCTTGTATCTTATCGCGATTCTGGAAATAGGCATCGGGAATGAATTTCAGCAGATCGTTCATATCCGAGATTTTCAATCCCATATCCATATCGATACGGGTGTGTCGGTTTTCCGGAAAGTGGCGTATAGTGCCATCGGCGGTGAAAGGCAGATTGTTCACCTTCAATTCCGCATCTTTCAAGGTAATCGAGTTGTAGTGTTCGGCGAGCACTAACCTGCTTTTGAGACGAAGTGACAAGTCGTTTTTCAATGTATAAGTTGGGTTACTGAATAAAAGGGATGAACAGCCCATTTCCAAATCGAGTGTATTGGCTCCTCCAGCCAATGAACCGTCAAGGCGTACGAAGAAGCCCTGCATTTCGGTAAAAAGGTCAGCTTTGGCGGTCGTCATACGTGAAATGTCCTCCGTAGATGCGTACCTTTTGCAGGTCGATAGGCGGCAGGGGCTTTTTGCCTGCATCGGTCTCTGTCGAATCCGTCTCACTTTCGTAAATATCCCAGTTCGCACGTCCGTTTTTATTGACGAATCCATAGAAACGCGGGTTCTCGATGGAAAAGTCTTTGATGGTGATCTTACTACCAAAAAGGTAATCGAGTGGTTGCAAAGACAGGGTTGCCCGGTTGAAAGCAAGCAGCGAATCGGAAGGAATTGCCAGTTCTTCTTCATGGGCGGTCGAATCTTCGGCTGCGTGCGAGATCAGGTGGCCGTTCGTCAGCTTCACGCCTAAATAAGGATAGGTTTCGAAATAGGTCAGTTCCACCCGTTCGCAATCCAAATGTGCATCGATGAACTTATTTGCCTGCTCGATAACCAGTGGCGTCAGTTTCTCTGGCGGCAATACTCCCCAGTTCAGAATGCTGAACCCGATAGCCGGGAGTATGAATATCAGGGTTATAGTCGCCAGAACGATGATCGTCAGTATTTGCTTTTTCCTTTTCATATTTATCTTATGTATGCTTCTGTCAAGAATTATAATATACAAAAGTATGAAAAAGCCGGGAGATGACGAAGGTGATCTGTTGCCTTTTTTGAATAATCCGTTTAGTGCTCATTCCGTTTTGCCATTTGAAGATTGGGTCGTGGTTTAAAAAAAAAGATAGATAAAGTAAGATTAGGATCGCATGGCGAGCCCCCTTATTGTCAAAAACGATCTGAAATTGCAAAATCTGAGTTAAAATAAACGGTTTGCAGAGGTCTGTTTTCTGTTTAAAAGGTGGTTAGGAAAAGACTGTTCCCGTGAGGTGCGCAGTTTTTTCCCGCGAAGACGGTCTTCGTTGCCATGACGACCGTCTTTGTATAAGGGGAAGTCGGCATCCTGGGGCGATGAAGTCCGTTTTTACGGCGATGAAGACGGTCGTCACGGAAACGGGGTGCCGGAATCCTTGAAAATACCCTCGGATTTCTTTCCATATTCCTTGACTCTCCCTTTTGTTTCCCCGGATATCCGATTCTCCGGGAGTTTAGCTTTGTCAGAATGTCGGGAATTCCGGTAAAAAGATTGACAAACAGCCGGCTTTTTTATTTTCCAAGTGGACGGTTTTCATATATGCCACGAAAAAGTGCCGTTTTGGTGTGTAAAGGGCAATCGGAAAGCGTTCAGCTTTTCGATTGAAATAGAAAAACAGGGGGGATATTGTAAAATTTATCCTTGTGAAATAATAATTGACTTTATTTGAGTTCGTGCCTAAACAATGCAGATGTGCATTTTGGACAAATATCGTTTTGCTATATGTATTACGGTAAAGCTGTATATTTGTTGTGTTAAAAAATATTACCCGCAATACTATTCTAAAAACATGGGATAGAAATCCGATTTTTGATGGGGTAGTAGTGATATTTTGATTATCTTTGCAATTGTCATGAAACATTTGCCTGATTGAGTAGTATGGAGCCCTAAACTAATAAAAATATAAATGAACATGTCGTAGATGACCTTAATAGCAGATTGTCTTCTAAATCAGAGTTTCTCCGAAGTTAAGTATGGCAAGATTGACAGTTACGACACGTTAATGAGTTTGGTAAAGTAAAAAGTAATATATTTATGGATTTTCGTCTGAAAGTATTTCACAGCGTAGCCACGAATTTGAGCTTTACGAAGGCTTCAAAAGAGTTGTTTATCAGTCAGCCAGCCATCAGCAAGCATATTCATGAATTGGAGGTGCAATATAAAACATCGTTGTTCGATCGGGTGGGAAGCCATATCGGACTGACCCATGCGGGTGAATTGTTGTTGTCGCATACGAAACAGCTGTTGGCTGCATACCGGCAGATGGATTTCGAGATGAACCTGTTGACGGATAATTTTGCCGGGGAACTGCGGTTGGGGGCAAGTACGACGATTTCCCAATATGTGCTGCCGCCTGTCCTCGCCTCTTTTATCAAGAAGTTCCCGGAGATAAAAGTCTCTTTGCTGAACAGGGAATAGCCGCGATATCGAACAGGTCTTGCGGGAGGGAAAGATCACCCTCGGCCTGGTCGAAGGAACGGCGCACCAGAGCACGCTTCACTATACCCCTTTTATGAGAGACGAACTGGTCGTCGTGGCGCATACGGGCAGTTCATTGGCGGCCTATGACGAGATTTCGCTCGAACAGCTCCGTACGCTGCCTCTTGTCCTGCGCGAAAACGGTTCGGGAACGCTGGATGTGGTGGAAGCTGCCCTGGCGGAACATCAGGTGAAACTTTCGCAACTGAATGTGGTGTTGCAGATGGGGAGTACGGAAAGTATTAAGTTGTTTTTGGAGAACTCCGAGGTGTTGGGAATTGTTTCTATCCGTGCCGTGACCCGCGAATTGATGTCCGGCAGGCTGAAGGTGATCGAAGTGGAGGGGTTCCGCGCCGAACGGATGTTTACCTTTGCCGAGCCGCAGGGACAGAACGGGGGAGTGGAAGAAAGCTTCATCCGATATGCCTGCCAAAACTGGCGATAACCTGATGTTATACTCTATAAAAACATATTAGGAAAGGATAGAGGAAAAAAGCCTTACTTTTGCCACGGTTTTAAAAAATAATGGATTTTAAACTTGATTGAATATGTTTAGCGAAAAAAAGGAGTAACGTACTTCATGGCATTCTGTTGATCGCCCTTTTCTCTTGTTCTGCTTTTTACATAGCAGAGTTTCCCTTTGTCAAAAATCTATCCTTCAGTCCTCTGATCGTCGGTATCCTGTTGGGAATGGTATATGCGAACAGTTTGCGCAACCATCTGCCTGAGACATGGGTGCCCGGTATTTTGTTTTGTACGAAGCAGGTACTGCGTGCCGGTATCGTGTTGTATGGTTTCAGGCTGACATTCCAGAGCGTGGTCGAGATCGGGCTTCCGGCCATCCTGATCGATGCGATTATAGTGGCGGCTACCATATTCATAGGTTTGTTTGTCGGGCGTTTGCTGAAAATGGATAAAGATCTCGCTTTGCTGACATCCACCGGTAGCGCGATCTGTGGGGCTGCTGCCGTATTGGGAGCCGAGCCGGTCGTGAAAAGCGAGCCGCATAAAACAGCGGTGGCCGTTTCGACAGTCGTTATTTTCGGCACTTTGTCGATGTTTATCTATCCGGCCATGTACCGTGCAGGCATATTGGACCTGACATCTGAACAAATGGGGCTTTATACCGGATCGACCTTGCACGAGGTGGCGCATGTCGTAGGTGCAGGTAATGTTATGGGAAAGGAAATTTCGGATACGGCTATTATCGTGAAAATGATTCGCGTTATGATGCTGGCTCCCGTCTTGGTGATGATGAGTTTTGCTTTGGCGCGTACCGCCGTGAAAGCCGTATCTGATAGCGTAAAGGAAACAGCAGCCGTTACAGCAAAACGGGGTAAGATCACAATCCCGTGGTTTGCTTTCGGTTTCCTGGCTGTGATTGGTTTTAATTCTTTTGATCTGTTGCCTCATACAGTTGTGGACGGGATCAATAATATAGATACATTTATGTTGACGATGGCCATGACGGCATTGGGTACGGAAACTAGTATCGAGAAGTTTAAGAAAGCCGGAGCGAAACCTTTCATCTTGGCGGCAGTATTGTATATCTGGTTGTTAGGTGGTGGCTATTTGTTGGCGAAGTATTTGGTTTAACATAAATTGCTTGATGCTGTGGTGAGGGAGTGTCTTAATAAATTATTACCTTTGTGCCCAAAACAAGAAAAATAGAGAAAAGTGGTTTCAAAGGTAACAAAAGGTATTATAATTTCGTTCTGGCTGCTGTTTGCGATAGCGGTAGGTGCTGTAGTTTTATTGTTTTCAGCAATAGCCAAAGGCTCGATAGGCTATATGCCACCGGTCGAACAGCTTGAAAACCCGATTGATAAATATGCTTCACAGGTCGTGTCTGCTGATGGGAAAACACTCGGTATCTATGCGCATAGCCAGGATAACCGTATCATGGTCAATTATAACGATCTATCTCCCGATTTGGTGAAGGCGTTGATCGCAACGGAAGATGTCCGTTTTGCCGAACATAGCGGTATCGATGCGCAGGGACTGTTTCACGTGCAGTTGTTAAGAGAGGCATTTTGATGCAGAAAAGTGGTGGTGGTGGTAGTACCATTACGCAACAATTGGCAAAGCAATTGTTTTCTCCAAGTGTTGACAATGTGATGGAACGTTTGTTCCAGAAACCGATCGAGTGGGTGATTGCCGTCCAGCTTGAACGTTATTATACGAAGGAAGAGATCATTAATATGTACCTGAATAAGTTTGACTTTCTTTATAATGCCGTGGGAATCCAGTCTGCTGCCCGTGTTTATTTCGGAAAGACGCCCAAGACGTTGAAGATCGAGGAAGCGGCGACACTTGTCGGAATGTGTAAGAATCCCTCTTATTTTAATCCCAGGCGCCATAACGAGCGGACACGCGGACGGCGTAACACGGTTTTGAAACAAATGCAGAAAGCCGGCTATATAACGCAGGCGGAATGTGACTCGCTGAAGGCTTTGCCGCTCACACTTCATTTTAGCCGTATGGATCATAAGGAAGGGTTGGCTCCTTATTTCCGCGAATATCTGCGCTTATTTTTGACGGCGAAGAAACCTGAGCGTAAAAAAACTATCGGGGGATGGCAGATGCAGCAGTTCAAGGAAGACTCGGTTGCCTGGGAAACGAATCCTGCATACGGTTGGTGTAACAAGAACAAAAAGGCTGATGGAGAATTCTATAATTTGTATACGGATGGTTTAAAAATATATACGACCATTGATTCCCGTATGCAGAAATATGCTGAGGATGCCGTCCGTGAGCATATCGGAGGTTATCTTCAACCTGCATTTTTTAAAGAGAAGAGAGGAAAAAGTTATGCTCCGTTCTCCCGTGATTTACGTCAAGGCGAGGTTGATACGATCTTTATGCATGCTATGCACCAGACAGATCGGTACCGTGCCATGAAGAAGGCGGGAGCGAGTGAGAAAGAGATAAAGGCTGCCTTTAACGAACCGGTCGAGATGCGTGTGTTCAGTTGGGGAGGTGCTATAGACACGACGATGTCTCCGTTGGATTCGATCCGCTATCATAAGAGTTTCCTGCGTACCGGCTTCATGTCGATGGATCCGCGCACCGGTCATGTGAAAGCCTATGTGGGTGGTATCGATTATAATGATTTCCAGTATGATATGGTGAATGGAGGCCGTCGCCAGATCGGTTCCACTATTAAACCTTACCTCTATTCCCTTGCAATGATTGAAGGTATCAGTCCGTGTGACGAGATGTTGCACGTGCAACAACGCCTGACCGATGAGAACGGACGGCTTTGGGAACCCCGTAACTCGAATAAGAAACGGATCGGTGAGATGGTTTCTGTACAGTGGGGATTGCAGAATTCCGACAACTGGGTGACGGCTTGGTTGATGAGCCAATTGTCTCCCTATACGTTTATTCGTCTGCTGCATTCGTTCGGATTAAAGAACGAAATGGATCCAGTAGTTTCGATTTGTTTGGGGACTCCAGATGTCTCGGTTGGTGAGATGGTAAGCGGTTATACGACTTTTGCCAACAAAGGCATACGAGTCGAACCTTTGTATGTGACCCGAATAGAGGATCCTTACGGCAATACGATTGCGAATTTCAATTCGCAGATGAGTGAAGTATTGACGGAAGATGCTTCTTATAAGATGCTCCACATGTTGAAAAATGTGATAGACGGTGGTACTGGTGGTCGTATTCGTGCCCGTTATGGCATCAAAGCGCCGATGGGAGGAAAGACCGGTACGACGCAGAATAACTCCGACGGTTGGTTTATGGGTTTTACGCCGAGCTTGGTATCCGGTGTCTGGGTCGGCGGTGAAGATCGTTCTATCCATTTCGACCGGATGTCGGAAGGACAGGGAGCTAGAAGTATGGCTCTGCCAATCTATGGACTTTTACATGCAGAAAGTTTATGCCGACAAAACGTTGGGCTATTCGCAGGAAGAGGATTTCGACATTCCCGAACAGTATCAGAATCCTTGTAAAATGGCCACCGAAGAGGAACGAAAACAGGCACCGGCAGATGTGGGTGGCATTGATAAGATGTTTGAATAAGAAACAGGCTTGCTTTTAAGTGCAATAAAAAATGCGTGGTTATGGAATTTTCATTTTATGGCCATGCATTTTTTTATTATATCCGTGTGTTTCTTTTTCATGACGGTGGAACCATAATCGGAATTTATTTGTTAGATTTGTATGTGTTAACTTTTCATGATATGGGATATGGAACGGGGAAAAAGATAAAACATGGTAGACCGTCCGGTTGAAAGACTTTAACCGGGTAGTTTCCCATTATATTAAAATAATCTAATGAGACGAAAGATATGAATTTCAGAAATAAATATGTGCTGGCTATCGACCAGGGCACGACCTCTTCGAGAGCCATCCTTTTCAGCCATCAGGGCAATATCATCACACTAGCGCAGAAAACATTCCAGCAGTATTTCCCTAAGCCTGGCTGGGTGGAACATGACCCGAACGAGATTTTTGGTACACACAATCGTCTGCCATCAAAGGAGGCTATGGCTAAAGCGCGGATGTGACGGATATGCATATTGCCTGTATCGGTATTGCCAACCAGCGTGAAACGACGATAATATGGGGACCGGGAGACCGGCTTCCCTGTCTATAACGCCATTGTTTGGCAGGACAGACGTACGGCAGACTATTGCGAAGAATTGAAAACAAAGGGGTATGCCTCTCTGATCCAGCAGAAGACCGGATTGGTGATCGATGCTTATTTTTCTGCTACGAAGATACGTTGGATTCTTGATCATGTGAAGGGTGTCCGGGAACGTGCCGAGCGTGGGGAGCTTTGTTTCGGTACGGTCGATTCCTGGTTGGTTTGGAAACTGACCCGCGGAAACGAATTTATTACGGATATTACGAATGCCTCCCGTACGATGTTGTTCAATATTCATACGCAGGAATGGGATAAGGAACTGCTTGACCTTTTCCAAATTCCGGCATCCATGATGCCGGAAGTGAAAAGTAGTAGCGAAGTGTATTGCGAGACTTCCACCCCGATATTTAAGACCGGTATCCCGGTTTCGGGAATGGCCGGTGATCAGCAAGCCGCCCTGTTCGGACAATTGTGTACGGATATCGGTATGATTAAAACGACTTACGGAACAGGATGCTTTATGATTCTGAATACTGGAAGCAAGCCTGTTTTATCTAAAAATAATTTGTTGACGACTATTGCCTGGAAACTGGACGGGAAAGTGACGTATGCGTTGGAAGGAAGTGTTTTTGTCGGTGGTGCGGTCGTTCAATGGTTGCGTGACGAGTTAGGATTGATACAGAGTGCCGCTATCACGGAGCAGCTGGCCAATTCCGTGCCGGATAACGGAGGTGTCTATTTTGTTCCGGCGCTGACCGGGTTGGGAGCTCCTTACTGGGACCAGTATGCCCGTGGAGTCATCATCGGAATCACGCGCGGAACAAGTACAGCCCATCTGACCCGTGCCGCCTTGGAAGGTATTTGCTATCAGGTCTACGATGTCTTGATGGCTATGGAAAACGATATACATGTGCCAAGCCGAAAGAGATCCGTGTGGATGGTGGAGCGATTGCTAATAACTTCCTGATGCAGTTCCAGGCGGATATCTGTCGTTGTCCGGTGGTTCGTCCTCGTGTCCTTGAAACAACGGCTTTGGGTGCCGCCTATCTGGCAGGGTTGGCGATCGGTTACTGGAAAGATGTGGATGAACTGAAAGAACAGTGGTCCTTGGATAATATCTTTAGTGCTGAAATGCATGAAGAAACGGCCGAGACTTTGCTTACCGAATGGCATAAAGCGGTCGGTAGGAGCTTGAATTGGGCTGCGGATTAGTTGTATGAATAATCTATAATATATACCATGAATTTACGAAATAAAGTCTCTTTTTTTCTACTCTCTTTTGTGGCGGTTCCATTGTTTGCACAGACACCGCAACAGGAATTGGAACGGCTTCAACAAAACTATATCCAGTCTTTTATATCGAATGACGACCGGATGGCTTCATTGGTGGAACTCTTGTCAGGCATACAGCCCTGAAACGGAAATATCCGATCAGGTTGTCGTTGAACTCCACCAGCGTTATCCTTTCAACGTGGAGAAAATAGCGGGATATATGGAAACGATCCGAGAAGACGGTTCCTGGCCGGATATTAACTATAACGACCAGAAACGATCGGGCTGGTCTGTCAAGGAACATGCCGACCGGGTGCTGGAACTAGCCAAGCTGTACAGGGCTGAAGAGGGCGATTGTCATTGGGAACCGAAGCTCGAATCGGTCATTCACCTGGCATTGGGCTACTGGTTCCGGGAGAAACCGGTCTGTAAGAACTGGTGGTATAACAGATCGGTGTTCCCAAGACATTGGGACCAGCTTTCCTCCCTAATGAAAGAACAATTGAACCCGGAGGAAAAAGGAAGCCGCCATCGAGGTGATGGAAAATGCCAAGTTCGGCATGACAGGACAGAATAAAGTCGGCTTGCCGGGAATGTGTTGATGCGTGGACTGTTGCAGGATGATTTTCGAATTGGTAAAGTAGGCTGCCCGTGATACTATTGTATCCGAGATTACGACTGGTATGCAGGAAGGGAATCAAAAGCGACTGGAGCTTTCATCAGCACGGACCGCAGCAACAATTCGGAAACTACGGATTGGCTTTCCTGACGGAGATGAGTTCTTATTCCGGCCTGTTTGCGGGAACCGTTTTTGCCCTGAACAAGGAACAACAGGGAACTTTTGAATTCTTTCCTTCTGAACGGCTATCGTTGGATTGTCTGGAAAGGGTATATGGATGTCAATGCACTGGACCGGCAATTGTTTCATAGCGGGCAGATACACAAGGCATTCAGTCGGCTTTTTGGCCACAAATGCCCTGATGCGTGGCAGTTCCGCTGAAGATATCCGGCAGATGAATGAGTTCCTGAAAGATAACTATGCTCCCGAAAGAAAAGGTAGTGCTTTCATCGGGCATAAACATTTTCTGGGATTCTGATCAGACCGTTCATCGTTTCTCCACCTGGATGGCTTCGGTCAAGATGGCCTCTGACCGGGTGATCGGCACGGAGTTGGTGAACGAAGATAATTTGAAAGGCTTTTATATGGGCGACGGTGCTCTTTATACGTACTGTCGTGGTGACGAGTATCTGAATATTTTTTCCTTTCTCGGGACTGGCGGAAGATTCCAGGCATTACCGCTTATGAGAGCGAGGCTCCCGTTCCTGCTTTTTTTCAATTATGGGGCGCATGTGAGGAATAAGACTGCCTTTGTCGGAGGTGTGACGGATGGTGAAACCGGAATGACGGCAATGGTCTTGGATCGGGATGGTTTGCAGGCGCACAAGTCCTGGATCTTTACCCGCGATTATGTCCTTTGCTTAGGTGCCGGGATTCGTTCGGACAGCATTTTGGCGGTTACGACATCTGTAGACCAGCGGGTGAAACGGGGCGATTTGCTCCGATATGCCGATGGTAATTGGTTGCCGGTACAGGGAAAGTATGTTTCTTCTCCGGAGGAACAACGTTTCTTCCATGATAACACAGGGTATATTCTGTTACAACCTTCCGCCTATGTGGCCATTTCGGAAAAGCGATCCGGGCGCTGGTGTGATTTTATGGGATCATATGCTCCTAAAACGGTAGAAGGAGAGATTGTTAGTCTCTATATCGATCATGGAAGAGAGGATAACGCCGATTACCAATATTTGATCCTTCCAGCTTCTACCGCCGAAAAACCGCAGCTTTTGCAGTACAGGATATCCGGGTGATCCGGAATGACACATCCATTCAGGCTGTTGCTGCCGGCAACTGTTTTTATGTGACGGCGTATGAGCCGCAGGTAGTAAACTTGCAAAAAGACTTGCAGGTCGATTTACAGACTCCGGGTATTTATATGTTCCGTCTGCATAATGGAAATTGGTTGATCGAAGCTGCCGATCCGACACACAAGCAACATTCCCTGTCGCTCAAAATGAATGGGAAGGATGTGAAGATCGTCTTCCCTCCCTGCCATGAACCGGGAAAAAGCATTTCTGCCCAACCGTTTATCAGTGCTCCTTTTTCCAAAGGAATCAAAGTGGATGGTAAACAAGACGACTGGAAAAACGTCTCGGCTGTAACTGGTCTAATCGCTCCCTGGGACGGGGCGGAAAAAGACAAAACCGCTTTTTATGCCTGTCATGATCAAAAGAACCTGTATTTCCTGTATGAGGTGTCTGATACTACTTTGGTTTATAATGACGAGAAGACGGAGGCTTCTGTCGGTAATGGAGACCGGATCGAGTTTTTTATGAGCAAGGATCCGGAGATGAAGACGTATTGTGCGGAGATCGATCCGAAGGGGAAAGTGATGGATTATGAAGCGCATAACTATCGTAAGTTTGATTTTAACTGGAACTTCAAGGATCTGAAGTTGGCAACTTCCGTCGGCAAAGATTCTTACCGTGTGGAAGGGAGCATTTCGTTGAAGACGCTAAGAAAATTAGGGTTGATTTCTCCGGAAGGTGAAATCCGCATGGGTGTTTACCGGGCCGATTATTTCGACGATGCCGGGGAGCGCGTGATCTGGTCATCCTGGATCGTCCCTGATGCTGCCGAACCGGATTTCCATATCCCGTCTTCTTTGGGAATATTAAAACTGGAGAATTTCGTACCTTTGTCACGACTAAAATAAAAGAAATATGAATAGAACGCTGATAAAAAACGCCACTATCATTAACGAAGGCCGCACCTTCACCGGTTCGGTACTGATCGAAGATGATAAGATTGCCGCAGTATATGAAGGGACAATTCCGGCTGAGTCCGGTGATGCGACCGTGATAGATGCTACAGGTAAATACTTGCTTCCGGGTGCTATCGACGATCAGGTGCATTTCCGTGACCCCGGGCTTGACGCATAAGGGCGATATCGCGACCGAGAGCCGTGCGGCCGTGGCCGGTGGCGTGACGACCTTCATGGACATGCCGAACACGAAGCCACAGACCACGACGATCGCCGATCTGGAATGGAAATTCAATCGTGCCGCCGAGGTCTCCCGTGCGAATTACTCCTTCTTCTTCGGTGGGACAAACGATAATATGGACGAGATCCGCAGGCTGGATCGTAGCCGTGTGCCGGGACTGAAACTCTTCCTCGGCTCGTCTACGGGAAATATGCTGGTGGACAAGAAAGACTCGTTGGAGCGTATCTTTGGCGAGGCCGGTATGCTGATCGCCATCCATGCGGAGAAAGAGGAGGTGATCCGGCGTAATATCCAGTATTACACGAACCTGCATGGCGAGGATCTGGATATCTCTTTCCATAGCAAGATCCGTAGCGAGGAGGCCTGCTACCAATGCTCGGCCGAGGCGGTTGAACTGGCTACCCGCTTGGATTCCCGTTTGCATATCCTGCATCTCTCCACGGAGAAGGAATTATCGTTGCTCAGTAACCATCTTCCCTTGAGCGAGAAAAAGATAACCGGCGAGGTCTGCGTGCACCATCTGTGGTTTCATGACGGCGACTACGCCCAATTCGGTAATCGTATCAAGTGGAATCCTTCTATCAAGACGATCGAGGATCGCACGGCGCTGCGTGAGGCGGTCAATAACAATACGATCGATATCGTGGCTACCGACCATGCCCCGCATCTACCGGAGGAGAAGCAAGGCTCTTGCTTGAAGGCGGCTTCCGGAGGACCGCTTATCCAGCACTCCTTGATCACGATGTTGGAGCTGGCGATGGAAGGCCGTTTCACGTACGAAGAAGGTGGTCGAGAAGATGGCGCATATGCCGGCGGAGCTGTTCCGTATCGATAGGAGGGGATACATTCGTCCCGGATACTACGCCGATATCGTATTGATCGATCCGGAGCAGACTTGGACGGTATCGAAGGAGAATATCTGTACAAATGCGGCTGGTCTCCTTTCGAGGGCTATACGTTCCACCATGGCGTATGGAAGACTTTCGTGAATGGCGACTGGCCTATGACGATGGAGAGGTGAATGATGAGGTTCGCGGGATGGAAGTCGGTTAGTTGAAAGGTGAAAGGTGAAAGTTAATTTTACGTCTCTTTATAACTTTCACCTTTCAACTGATATCAATAAGTTTGTGCGTTTGCAAGCTGAGGTGCCATTGGGGGTGGTGGAGGATGTACTCTACCACCTCTTTTGTATTCAGGCAGGAACAGGGTTGGAGGAAATGCCAGGTTGCTTTCAAACCGGCGTATGCCGACAGGTCCTGTCCTGTATAGACCACTTTGATCTCATCTATATGTGTCAGCCTCAAGGGAAACCCTTTCGGGGAACAGGTCACCCAGTCGATGCCTTCCGGCAACGGCGTGTCCCGTTAGTCTCGATGCAAATATATTTTCCTGCCATGTGTAGCGAGATCGATAAGCGCCTTGTCGATCCACAGGCTAGGTTCTCCTCCCGTCAGGATTACCATCCGTGCGGGAAAGGAAGATACCTTCTCCACGATCTCCTCGTCCGTCATCATTACGCCCTCCTCGTGGCGGGTGTCGCAGAAGCTACATCTCAGGTTGCAACCGGAGAAGCGGACGAATACGGCGGGAGTCCCCGTATGGAACCCTTCGCCTTGCAAGCTGTAGAATATCTCGTTAATCTTCCTCATAGATCGCCGTGTTTCCTTCTGATTCTTCTGAACTTCTACTTTGTAGCAAGGTGGGAAGCTGGTCGCATATCCACTGGGCGATATTCTCCGCTGTCGGGTTAAAAGGGAGCACCTCGTTGAGGTTCCGGTGATCGAGCTGATCTTTTACGACCTGCTTGATATGACTGAAATCGACTACCATGCCATCGGCGTTTAATTCCTTGGAGCGGCAATGCACCGTGATCATCCAATTGTGACCATGCAGATATTCGCATTTGCTCGGATAGGAAAGCGACAGACTGTGAGCTGCCGAAATCTCCATACGTTTGATAACGGTATACATACGATAAAACTGTTTTTAGAATATTATGCCTGCACCTAATGTCACCTCGGTACAAGGTGCAAATTTACTGAAAAAATCGGGTTCCGAAGCGGTACTTAATGTATTGAAATATTAAAAAATATCTGTAACTGTTTGTATGTATTTAAAACAAAGATCAGGGGAGGATCTATCGTAAAAATGAACTTTTTGTTGTGAAATAAAAAATATTATGTATTTAATTTGCTTCATAATCAAAGATATGATGGTGGTTTTAACGTCTCTGAACCAGTATTTCGGCAGCAGTCCTATATTGTTAAAAAAATAGAAGAAGCTGCAAATAAGTTTCGATAATCTTAAAAATGTGTTTTTATAATATCTTTTTTTATTTGTTCAGTAACTTAAAATGCCTCATCTTTGCAAGCAGATAACCTAAACAATCTTTTTGCCTTAAAGACTAATACCTATTAAAACCTATAAAGAGGACCTTTGAGAAAAGGTCCTCTTTATGATTTTTAAGGGTTACTCTTTTGTTTCTTCTATTTTTGACGATATTTTCCCAATCGCATCATTGAGTTTTTCTTCAGGTGGGATCATGTTGAAGTCTGCCCCAGAAACTTTTCATCGTAAGTTAAATCGGGTTTCCGCAAAGATTGTCCGTGTCGGTAATGCTTCGCTACGGGCAAAGCGGCTTACTCGGTTCGTGTCTATTTTGCAGGTAACCATCTCGAACCAGGTATGCAGTGGGAAAGTTCCGAACAGTTGTTTCCTTTTTCTTTATCCTGAAAAAAGAGGTCGCCTCCGGACATGGTTGATGTAATATTGGCCGTTGTAAGGTTTGTATGTTACGGTATAGATCACTTTTTGGGGAGTGATCTTTAGATTGCGACTCTTTTTTTCCACCAGCATCCCGGTAGCCTGTTTAATGTATTTGGGGTTGATTTCGAAATGGGCGCGGAGCAATGTGTTGTTTTCCGTGTCGATATACAGTTCTCCCCGGTAAAGAGCGGAGTTGATGTTTCCTTTTTGTTCGAAATAGATCACATGGGCTAACCGGTCGTCGATCACGGCGATATCGGAAGATGCATACATATAAGACTCTATCTTTTCATCTGTCAGAAGGAAGTCAGGCAATTCTTTTTATCAAGTCCAGGCTCAGGCTGGCGTTGATTCCCGACTTCATCCGGGCGATGATCGTGTCTTTTTTCCTGCTGGCTGATGATCCGGCGCATTTTGAGCAGTTTGACCTGGTCCGGTGCCGGATTGGGCTTGTAGGCCGATTTGTAAATTTTGAATACAGCTTCCGTCAATCCTACGAATTTATTTTTTTTCGTTCGATTCCTTCCCGGTAGAAAGTAGTCAGGTAAGCGGGTGATTGCGGGTAGTTTTTCCGGATGTTTTCTTTCATGTCTCGAAGCAGGCGGAGTGGGTTGACGATGCGCACTACGACTTCTTGGATCGGGATTATTTTGGCATCGAGCGTGATCACCGTGTGTTGTCCGGCGAGAAGAGAGGCCTCTATCTTGCGGGATTCGTAGCCTAAGTGGGAGAAGTAGAGCGTAGACCGGCGAAGCGAGTCGGGCAGCGTGAGCCGGAACTCCCCGTTTGCATTGGTGATGCTGCCGATTGAAGTAGCAAGGACCCCTATAGTGCCCGCCTTGATCGGTTCATTCGTCTGTTGGTCTTGTAGGATTCCTTTGACAATAAAATAGTTGTCTGCCTCTTTCGGAGGAATGGTCTCGGGAATGGCTGTTTGCCTGGCAGGTTGCGGCCCGGAGATCAGGATGTGATCGCCTATCACACGCAAGCTCAGTTCTTTGTTTCCTGTGATCAGGTAAATTGCCTGCCGGATGGTGTAGTCTCCTTTCGGGATGCGTACCGTTTTTTCATTATCGATCAGCTTGCTGTCATAGATAAAGAGAAAGCCGGTTTGTTCCGATACTTTGTCAAGCAGGCGGTAGACGGTATTTTTTTCTTTGGATAAGTGAATCATGCGGGCCAAAAACATCATCGCCTCCCTCTGCGCATAACAGGCCTGTCGGAAGCAAAAAGCATCCAAAAGCACAGACAGAGAAGGCGAAAAATCTGAATCATTAGCTTCACTATATAAATAACATTTAATTGTCAATTGAATAAAAGGATCATGTTGTCCTGTCGTGTTTTCTTCAAATCGAGGGCAAGGCAGATCAGTTCAGCCATCGCTTCGGGTGTATCATTGGAGAAGGTGACGGTAAGCGTCCGGTTCCATAGCTCTGGTGTCGTTTCCAACCGGATATCCGGATTTTGCAGATTGATCACCCGCAGGATATTGCCTAATTTTTCGTCTTTGAACCTGATTCGTTTGGTATAGCGGTCGAATAGTGCCGGATCGGGCGTCATGCTCAATTGCAGTCTTCGGGAGAGGAGCGTGACGGTTTCCCCGGCTTTTACATGGATGTCCTGTCCGTCCTTCTTCAACGTCACTTTTACTTCCCTCGCTGTACAGACAGTTCGAAAGGAGTGCTATCGTTACTTTTCACATTGAAGGCCGTCCCTAACACTTCGATACGTGTATCTTCGGTTTCAATTATGAACGGCCGCTTGTGGTTGCCGGCTACATCGAACAGGGCATTCCCTTGCAAGCTCACTTCCCGTCGGTCGGATGAGAAATGTTCAGGAAACTTCAATGAAGTATTTCCTGCCAGGTAGACCACGGAACCATCCTCAAGGGTGGTTACCAATGTCGTTGCCGTCTCACTGTTCTGACGGGTGAGCAGGTTCGGATCGGTATCCTGCCCAGACCTGTTCAGGTAGGTGACAGAGATAAGCAGGCAAAGAAGGGCGACGGCAGCAGCGGCTACTCCTCTTTTCCATGCAGGGCTTCTGAATGGCGAAGCCGGTCTGCCCGAAAGCAAACCTTCTTCATCCAGACGTTGGTACAACGTATTCCAGGCCCGGTCTGTTTTTCTTTTATTTCTTTCTGTTTCAATCATATTTCATGTAAATCTCTAATTCGTCTCGTAGTGTTCGGAGTGCTTTCGTCATTTCGGCCTCGACTGTTTTGACTGAAAGGGAGAGGTTGGATGCGATTTCCGCATATTTCTTTCCTTCGAAACGATGCATCCGGAATATGCGGAGACGACGTTCGGGAAGCTTTTCGAGTGTCCGGTTTACCAGAGCTTCCAGTTCCTTGTATTCGATCTGCTCCTGTGGGTCGTCCGGTGTGTCGTCTTTATCCGGGTGGGAGAGGATGGCATCCCGATAACGGTTGCGTACATCCTGGTGTTCCCAGTACTGGAGGGATTGGTTACGCACGGCCCCATACAAATAGCTTTTTATCGTATGAAACAATTGTAACCGTTCCCTTTCCTTCCAAAACACATAGAATAATTCTTGTACGATCTCTTCCGCAATATCCATTCTTCCGGTTATGCTGGCTGCAAACATACAAAGAGGCATATAATACAGACGGAATACTTGTTCAAAAGCTTTGACGTCTCCATTTTTGATCTTTGTAAGTGTAAAGCAGGTCTTTCATGTTTAATAATTATTCAATGTGCCAATTGAGAAATGTTGCTAATTTATACATTAATCTGCTCGTTGGCAAATTGGCACATTACCTATGTTGCTTCTTCAGTTTGTTGACAGCGTGTTCCAATGATTCTGTCGGCTCGATGATATTGTAGGAACCCCAGAAACCTTCATCGGCAAAATTGGAAACCTTGTCCGATAAGGACTGGCTGGATCTGAATGCCATCTTGTAGGGAATAGTGTTTATGCCGCTTTCCTTGCCATCTGTTACGACCATCTCCGAAAGGATGGTGTAATTGGTTGAGAACAATTTGCGTTTCCAGTCGCATTTGAAGCGGACGCCGTTACGGATGTAGCTCAGATAAGTCAGCCCATTGCGTTCCTTGTAGTTGACCAGGAACGAGACTTCGACCGGTTTGAACCGTAACCCGAACGGCTTTTTCCGGAGGATCGCCTGCGTGGCCTTGTTGTGGTCGTTCATGTCGAGAAAGAATTCGGCCCGCGTGAAAGAGAGCCGTTCCTTGTCGATGTATAGTTTTCCATAATAAAGCGCATACGGTAATATGGCTTGCGGCTCGAAATTGATAACGTATTGTGGCCGGTCGTTGATCGTTGTCGATTCTTCCATCCGAAATTTATAGTAAGGCAGGCTTTCCAGGTCGAGCAGTACATCCGGATTCTTCACCACGTCCACATAGACGGACAGGTTCGGGCCTCCCAGCAGTTTGACGGCCAATGTGTCGCTCGCTTTCTGGCTGAGCAGCTTGCGCCCTTTGAATATCTGTACGCGATCGCGGTCTACTCCCTCGTCATAAGGAGTCTTGTAGATATCGATCACCGCTTCCGAGATGTTGATATACCGGCGCCCTTTCTGGGCCGTTTCACGATAGAATCCGGTCAGGAGGCTATGCTTCGAACTGTAGTTGGCCGGAATCTTTTTGATTGCTTCTTCCACCAAGTAACGAGGATCGCGGGCATGGATGATAACTTCGTCGAGCATATTCGTGTAGGGGGTCAGCCACACGGTCTGTTCTTCCACATCCTTGCCGTTGAGTTCTATTTTACTGTTGAAATATCCGAGGTGCGAAATCTCCACTTCTTTGGCATGGATGGAATCTTTTACCTTGAAAGAAAACTCACCGTCGGCGTTCGTGACCGTGCCGGTCGTACTGCCCGGAATAGAAATATTGACATATTCCAGGCTCTTTTTGCTCTTTTTGTCTTTTACGATACCACTGAGCGTGATGTACCCCCCTTCGTCAGCCGAATCCGTTTGTGCCTGTAAAGGCGTGAATCCCGCCAGCGACAGTGTAATGAGCAAGTATCCCCATAGTTGTTTATGCATCGCTTTCATATCTCATATAGTTTAATAAGTAAATACTCGTGCTTGTATTACTAAGATGGTTCAGCCGGCAAATACCCTATGCTTCGTCCCTGGATTTTTTTATTATGATGGACATAGTTTGAAAATTTGACTATTTTTGCGCAGGTTATACTAAGATGAGACGATGACAGAGCAGGAGATAAGGAAATATTTAAGGCGGATCGAAGAAGAGAATTCCCAGACTGCTCTGCGTAGCTTTTATAATCTTTGCTTCGACCGTTTCTTTCGTATTGCCTACTACTATCTGCATACGGAAGAGTGGGCACAGGAGGTCGTCCTCGATGTATTCCTGAAAATATGGGAACGCCGCGAGTCTTTGCACCATATAGCCAATTTGGAAGATTATTTCTTTATCACGATAAAAAATGCCTCTCTGAACTATCTCGAAAAGGAACAACGCCGGAAAGACATGACGGCGGATGCTTTTGACGGTGTGTCCATCTCCGGTGAATCGCCGGAAGACATCTTGGTCAGTGAGGAACTTTTTGCCCACTATGTCAAGGCCCTCGATCGCCTGCCGGAGCGATGTCGTGAAATATTTATCCGTGTACGTGAAGAAAAGCAGTCTTATGCCGAGGTAGCGAAAGACTTGGGCATAAGCGTCAATACGGTCGATGTACAGTTACAGAAAGCGATCGGGCGGATGTGGGATATGTTGTCGCGTTATATAAGCGGAACCGAAAATTGAGACAGTTGGAGTGATGTCCGTGAGCAATACGAGACCTTGTTGCGTACGCGCCCGGACCTTTTCCAACGGGTCCCGTTGAAGCATATTGCTTTATTCCTGCAAATTACCCCGCAGTCGCTTAGCCGGATACGCGCCTCTGTGAAATAACATTTGTTTTTTACACGTTTATCATTTAGTAAGTAGAGTCTGTATTTTGCCTGGCGGGTAGAAAGGTGAAAAAATATATTACCCGCAAATGTTGTTTCAAAATGCATGTCTTATATAATCCTATTTACATGGGGTGGTCTTGACATTTTTGATACACGGTCATTTCTGTATGTTGTGCAGCGTTTTTTTTCCAAAGCATCTTATCTATAATGGGGATTATTGGACGATGAAGCTGTCCGGATGGTTAAAGTATATATAAATGCTTGGAAACTATTTGGAAACAGCTATATTTGTGAATAAAATGGACAGTTTTATTAGTGAGGCAGAAAGGGTATTAAACCTACCCCCCCCCTTGTATTTAGTCTAAAGAGTAGAAATAATATAAAGTAGAGGAGAAACGAATATGAAACCCATGAAATTAACATCTTTGATGGTGATGCTTCTGGTAGGCTTCAGTGCCGCAGCCCAGGAGGAGTTCTTTGATGATGTGTATTTCTCTTCCAGCAAAAAAGATAAAAAAGAAAAAACAGAAGAGAAGGTCATACAACCTAAAGAGGATGCTGAACGTACTACGATGACGTCTACATACAGCACCAGCAAAAGAAAAAGTGCTGTGTCTGATGAAGAACGAGATGTAGATGAATATAACCGTCGCTATACTTCGGTTGACGTGGAGGAGCCGTATGATGAAGATTCAGACGGTGAAGTCTTGGCCGAATATAACGACGATATGGATAATGAAAAAACAGTCGCTTCCGATTCTAAAAAGGAACGTCGTTCGGATACGGAATATACCGAGCGTATCATCCGTTACCATTCGCCGAGCAAGATTACGATTGCCGGAGCAGACCAAGTCGATCTGTATCTGAGTGACGGATATTATGCTTATGGCTACGATACGGATTATTCCAACGGCAGTACCAACGTAAGTGTCAATGTGAACATCGGAAATGGCTGGGGCGGTTACTATGATCCGTGGTACAGCGGATGGTATGGTGGCTGGTACGGCGGTTGGTATGATCCTTGGATTTACAGCCCGGCCCGCTATTGGGGCTACGGTCCATCCTTCGGTTTCGGCTGGGGTTGGGGTGGTTTCTATGCCGGCTACTGGGGCCCGTCTTGGGGCTGGGGTCCGAGTTATTGGGGACCTGGTTATTGGGGTGGCGGCTACTGGGGTGGCTATTGGGGACATCATCACCATCATTATCAACCGAATTATTATCGGAATGAGACAGGAAGACGTTCTTCCTATGCAAGCAATTATAGAGGAAGTGGTGGGCGAAGCAGTAGTTCGACCTATCGTTCCGGTACGCGTAATCGCTATAACGGATCCGTTACTTCGCTAAGGGGGGATAACAGCAGCATTGCGGCGCCTAACCGCAGTACCCGCTCCGGACGTCCGGCTTCTTCAGAAGGCACGTCCCTCCGTAACAACTCTGTTTCAACACGACCTTCATCTGTTGGCACTACGACGAGAACCCGTGTGAATCGTCGGAATGATTCGGGCACAATCGGCTCTTCTTCCCGATCCCGTATTTCGGGTTCGTCAAGTCGTCAGCAATTGTACGCGCCTTCGAGAAGCAGCAACCGGAGCAGCATCGACAATGGCAACAGCCGCTCTTATCAGTCACGAAGCCAGAATAGTTATAGCCCTTCTCGGAGTACTTATGCTCCTTCGAGAAGTAGTGGTGGCAGCAACCGTTCGGGCTCCTTCGGTGGAGGTAGCAGCCGTTCGGGAGGTGGTAGCAGCAGAAGCGGCGGGCGTCGATAAGGATAGGAATGTTTGGCGAAGTAAGAAATAGTAGGGGGCAGTTTTGCCCCTTTCTCTATAAAGTATGATTTATATAAAGAAAAAGTGATGAATAGAATAGCATGCTTATTAGTTTCTGCATCCCTGTTGAGCAGTGGCGTTGTATTTGCACAAGGAGAGTTGGATGCCTACAGGTATTCTCAAACGGAGTTGAATGGTACTGCACGTTATTTGGGCATGGGAGGCGCTTTTGGCGCATTGGGCGGAGATATTTCGTCCATGTCGTCTAATCCGGCAGGTTTAGGAATCTATCGTAGTTCAGAAATTGTTACTACATTGAGTCTGTCTTCGATCAAGGCAAAATCGGATTGGGGCGGTTCGAAGGTGGATGCGAATAAGACGAAGTTTAATTTTGATAACATTGCTTATGTCGGATATTTTCCTACTGGAAACGATGAAGGTTTGATCGGGTGGAATGTCGGTTTTTCCTACAATCGGGTGAAAAATTTCAATCGTAATTATCGTTTGCGTGGCACTCAAAATTACTCATTGGCTGATTATGCAGCAGCTAAGGCGTCTTATGCCGGAACGGATCGGAATAGCGGTGAATGGTTTGGTATTCCAGAAAATGAAATGCCTCCGTTCGGTGTGGTCAACAACGAATCAGATTTGGTATATGATAAGTTAGGTGCTTATAATGGTGGATGGTTGTCGGGATTGGCTTATCAATCGGGGATGATCGGTGCAAATCAGGCAAACGTGAATGATACCTATTATCACTCTGCTTTTTTGCAGAATGGGATCAGAACAATCAGAATTGGTATTCAGACAGTCGTCCGGATGATGTCGGTTTAGATGTGAGTGAAAGTGGCGCTATTGACCAGTATGACTTTTCGTTTGCAACCAATATTTCGAATCGGGTTTTCATCGGTGCGACGATTGCGGTGACAGATTTGAATTACCGTATGTCTTCCAGTTATTTTGAAAATTATCTCTATACGGATAACAGTATGGATTATTTGGATTGGGGCAATACTTTGAGAGTGGATGGTACGGGATATTCATTTAATTTGGGTGTTATCGTGCGTCCTGCCGATTATCTGCGTTTAGGGGTTGCCTATAATTCTCCCATCTGGTATAAGATGACAGACTCTTATTGGGGATATGCCGATACGCATAATGAAAACTATCCGGAGGATCCGGATGTAAGTGGAGAGACTCCTGCCAGCCCGTATCCTTATACGAATTATAAACTTCGTACAGCAGACAAGTGGATTTTTTAGTGTGGCTGGTATTATCGGGCAGACAGCATTGATCAGTTTGGATTATGAATTAGGAAATTATAAATATATGAAGCTTTCCGATCCGTATGGATATGAGCATTATGAAGCTTTGAACCATGATTTGATCCGAAGGATTTCGGTTTGGCCCATACGTTGAAACTGGGGGCGGAAGTGAAAATCACTCCTCAATTCGCTGTTCGTGCCGGTGCTAACTGGCGGACAAGTCCGATGAAAAAGGAGTTTAGAGAAGGGGCTTTTGAGGTATTTCCGGCAGGGACAGTGGCCCATTACACTTTGGATAAAGGAACAATTTCCTATTCGGTGGGGTTAGGATATCGTTTCACTCCTAACTTTTATATGGATTTGGCCTGTGTATATCGCCAATATAAGGAAGATGCTTATACGTTTTCTAAAGTTATTATAGAAGATAATAATGGTCTTCACACGCTTGTCGATTCAGAAGCGATCGGTCTGAAAACAAACACAACCCAGGTTGCTCTCACGTTAGGTTATAAGTTTTTAAAAATCATAAATACTTTAGAAGGTCCTCTATCCATGACATCTAATGTACGGATAGAGGATCTTTTTTGTATAAATGTTTTATAGTCTAATAATTTGTATAAAGTCAAAAGAATCATTATTTTGTCTTATTCTAAAACTGAAGGAAATGTCTGTAGATGCAGTAAAACAAGAACTGTTGGCGAAGTTGAAGGAAGAGCATTTCTAATCGGAGTGTATCGAGCCTTATCTTTTTTAGTTGGTGGTACAGCTTTGTCTTTACAGATAGGCACTCGCCAAAGTGAAGATTTGGACTTTTATGAAGTGGCGTACCTGTAAATCAGAGAAAATGGAAGTTCTGTTTCACACGAGATACCGGATTCGATCGATTGCAACCTGTTTATTCTGTTACCGCTCAAGAGATAGAAGAATTTATTAAATCCAGCCTGTTGTGAATTGAGACTTTGTTCGTAAAAGTCCCCTGTTCGTACATAAAACGTACGGTCAGGGGGCTTTTTTTATGTAAAAAATAAAGGAAATGTTTGCCTATTTAAAATACTTTTTTTGTTCTTTTGCCTTTGTAAATATAAATAATATTATTGTCTAACAATTTTAAATATCGTTGCCTATAGCATAAACATTACTCAAGAAAAAACTAAAAATATAGAAGTAATGAAGACTTTAAGAATGATGACTGACGAAGAGCTGGTCGTTCTTTATGCAGAAGGTAATAATGCTGCTTTCGATGTATTGTTGAATCGTTACAAAAGTAGCATACACTCCTACATTTACTTTATAGTCCATAACAAAGATCTCACAGAAGATATCTTTCAGGAGACTTTTGTCAAGGTGATTATGACCATTAAACAAGGCCGTTATACCGAAAACGGTAAGTTTAAAGCATGGATTACCCGCATTGCTCATAACCTGATTATCGATAACTTCCGTCAGGAACGCAGTGAAAATACGGTTTCAAATGATGAAGTGGAAGTGGATCTATTCAATAATATCAAACTTTGCGACGGAACGATTGAAGATAACATCGTACGCCGTCAGGTATTGTCTGATGTGAAAAAGTTGGTGAAGCACCTTCCCGACAGCCAACGCGAAGTATTGGAAATGCGTTACTATCAAGATCTCAGTTTTAAAGAAATTGCCGATATTACAGGTGTAAGCATCAATACGGCTTTGGGACGTATGCGTTATGCGATCTTGAATATGCGTCGTATGGCGGAAGAAAACAGTATCGAGCTGTCGATGGCTTGATAATAAGAGCCTGTTTAAATTTTGCATTTGTTGGTTGTGAGAGTTGTATTGAGGATGTTTTTCTGTAGGAGATGCCGTCTTTTTTGTTGAAACAGGTGACTTATTTTGCTTCAAACAGTCAGAAAAAGTGCCGAAGATTCCCGTTTACAGGCTTTTTACACCCGGATGTGAACGGTCTTGACACCCGAGTGTGAATGATATCGAGACCCGGGTGTCAATGGGTTTATCTTATTATGTTATTGAAAATAAGTCATGTGAAGAAGAATCTTGGACAGGCGGTTAGTGATAGTATGATAGATGGAATAGGCATCCGTCATACCTACTATCATTGCTTGTGTCTATTGATATTCAATTGATAAAAGGAAATTAGTGATAGTATGACAGTTGTTTTTCAAAATAATCCTATAATGCAATAAAGCAGGCCGATGAGAGCTATGCAAAATTTATTTCAGAGAAATTTAAACAGGCTCTAAAAGTTGAAAATTTATTTTCTTGTCATACAATAAGGAGATAGCTTGCCCGTTTTATTATCAAACAAGATAAAAAAACGAGTTGCCTATGAAGAGACTTTCTACTCAATGTATGAATGAAATAGAAAATAAAACAAACAGAAACCGAAAAGAAAGGAAAACAATGCCGCGTCGGCAAACACTTGATTTCCTTACCCAATTTGCGAGGGTTTATCATTCAGAACCCGCTTTACGCACGGAACTCTGTGGTTTAGTAATGAACTGACGTCGTCTTGCAGAAAAGCAAAAAGAGTATGAAACATAAAATAGCACCTTCTCTGTTAGCTGCTGATTTTCTGAACCTGCAGCGGGAAGTGGAAATGATCAACGAGAGTGATGCTGATTGGTTGCATCTGGATATAATGGACGGTGTGTTCGTTCCTAATATATCGTTTGGTTTTCCGGTTCTGGAAGCGTTGAAGCCAATTTGCAAGAAACCGATGGATGTACATCTGATGATCGTGGAACCGCAAAAGTTCATTCCGGAAGTGGCGGCTACGGGCGCTTATATGATGAATGTGCATTATGAGGCTTGTACACATCTGCACCGTACGGTGGCGGCGATCAAAGAGGCGGGAATGAAGGCGGCTGTTACATTGAATCCGCATACGTCGATTTCCTTGTTGGAAGATATCTTGCAGGATTTGGATATGGTATTGCTCATGTCGGTAAATCCGGGTTATGGAGGGCAAAAGTTTATTGAACATTCGATAGATAAAACAGCTCGTCTGAAAGATATGATCCTGGCAAAAGGGTTGAATACCTTGATCGAAGTCGATGGCGGTGTCAATATGCAGACGGCGAAACCTTTGCTTGAGGTGGGGGCGGACGTGCTGGTTGCCGGTAGTTTTGTTTTCCGTTCCCCCTGATCCGTTGAAGACGATCCGAGAATTGAAAGAATTATAATGTCGACTCGTAGGGGCGGGGTTCTACTCCTCCCAATCAGAAATCGTACCTTTATTGGATGCAATGGCCAGAGCAGAGCACTGCCCCCTACGGAATGACGTCCTTTGTGCAATACCGATCAAGCCTTAAACCAACCATTTCAAAACCTTACATTATGATAAAAGAATTACAGATCCGTCCCTTTGCCCGTCCGCTGCTTGTCTGGATTGCGGGGATTATGCTACAGACCGTTTTTTCGTGTTGTACTTATTCCTGGGTATTACTATTGCTCCCTGTTATTATCCTTACCACAGCCGGTCTTGTCTTGAGAGGGCAGGAGCATTTTTGTTATGAAACCCGTTGGCTGTGGGGAGTGGTTTTCTTGTCTCTGTTGCTTTTCCTTTCGATACAAAAGACTGCTTATTCGCAGTTTGAGGCCTTGTCGGAACATCCGGCTTCCCTTCTTTCCCGTTGGGCGCGGGAAGAACAGCAACGATTATTGGAGCCGATCGCAAAACTAAATCTGACCGATGAAGAAAAATCTGTACTGGCCACTATTACTGTCGGTTACCGGCAAGCTATGAGCCGGGAGGTGCGGAACCGTTTTTCGGCTACGGGGGTAGCACATATCCTGGCCGTAAGCGGCTTTCATGTGGCAATCGTCTGTGGCTTTTTATCTTTTCTTTTTTCTTTTCTCCCCAGGAATGGATGTTGCCGGTGGATTCGCTACATCTCGCTGCTTGTGCTATTGTGGGGATTTGCTGCGATAACGGGCTTGGCGGTCTCTTCTGTGAGGGCAGCGTTGATGCTTACAATGTATCTGACGGGCGGAGTGTTGGATAGGAGGGCGGAGCGTTATAATATATTGGCGGCTTCCGCTTTTTGCATGTTGGTTTATGAACCCTTGTACTTATTCGACATAGGTTTCCAGCTGAGTTATCTGGCCGTGCTGTCCATCCTTTATTTCCAACCTCGGTTGCAGGCGTTGATAAAAGTGCATAATCCGTTTTTGAGGACACCGTGGGGGTGGGTCACGGTTACTCTGTCGGCACAGGCGGGCACGACTTTTTATGTCTGTATTATTTCGGGCAGTTTTCGACTGTCTTTTTGTTGACGAACTTGCCGCTTACGTTTCTTGCGACTTTGTTTGATACCGGCAAGTTTGGTCTACATGTTTTTGCCTGAATGGATTCCTGGGTATGGCTGGTTGCAGGTTGGGGTGGAATGGTTGGCGCACGACCTGCTTTGGGTTGTCGATGCTTTTAGCCAGGTACCGGGGGCGGTTTTCTCCTTCCGGTTCGATTTTCCTGCGATGCTGGTGGCGTATGGAATGCTTTTGTCTATCCTGTTGTATGGTCATACCGGACGTTCGCGTTATTTGCTCGTCATTCTGTTTTTGTTGTTAATTATACTTCTTGTCCGGGTGATTGAGGATTTAAAGCAGTGTGGAATCTAAAAAAAGTAGTACCTTTGTCATTGAAAATAAGAGAATATATGATTACGAAAATCATTCACGAAGAGAAAATTCAGAAAGCCAAGAAGTACGTCGAGAAAGGCGAAAGTTTTGTAATAGTGACACATGTTACCCCTGACGGGGATGCTATAGGTTCCGCATTGGGACTGTACCATTTTCTGACAGCCTATGGAAAAAGATAACGTGACGGTAGTGGTCCCTAACGATTTTCCCCAATTCTATAAATGGATGCCAGGACATAAAGAAATCGTCATTCATGAGAAATATCCTGATTCTGCCGAACAGCTGATCCGGGATGCGGATGTCTTATTCTGTCTCGATTTCAACGAACCCAAGCGTATCGAAAAATTGGCTCCGGCTGTTGTGGCGGCAGAGGGGCGTAGAGTGATGATCGACCATCATCTGAATCCGGCTGATTTTTGCCGGGTTACGATGTCATATCCTGAAATGTCGTCTACGAGCGAAATGGTTTTCCGTTTCATCTGTCGTATGGGGATGTTCGACCTGATCAATAAAGATTGTGCCGCTTGTATTTATACGGGTATGATGACGGATACCGGTTCGTTTACCTACAATTCGAATAAGCCGGAAATTTATACGATCATAAGCGAACTGATCAAGAAAGGTATCGATAAGGATTTGATCTACCGGAAAGTGAACCAGGTATATTCGGAAAGCCGTTTACGGATGATGGGATATGTTCTGTATGAAAAAATGAAAGTTTATCCGGAGCAACATGCCGCTTCTGATCACGCTTTCGCTGGAAGAGATGAACCGTTTCCATTATGTGACAGGTGATACGGAGGGATTTGTCAATCTGCCGTTGAGCATCGAAAATGTGGCTTTCAGTGTCTTTATTCGCGAAGATAAGGATTATGTGAAGATTTCGCTTCGGTCTGTCGGTGATTTCCCCTGCAACCAGTTTGCAAGCCGCTATTTCAATGGCGGCGGACATAAAAAATGCTTCGGGTGGAGAATTTTATGGCTCATTGGCCGATGCTGTTGCCGTATTTGAAAAAGGCCTGGAGGAATTTAATCCTAATAAAACAGAAGATTTAGATAAACATGACTGAGATGTGGCGGAGATTGTATACATTTGCCATTCATTTACAATAAATAGGTAACAGATGAAGAGAGGTTTTTATATCCTGTTGATTATGTGCACCGCCATAATTGGTGGTGTCGTGTGACAAGACAAAGTCATACACTGATATGTTGAAGGCCCAGGAGAAAGCTATTGATCGTTTGCGTGCGGATAGTGGATTGGTTTTTCTGGAAGAATTTCCGACTGACAGCATTTTTAAGGAAAATGAATTTGTTGAGTTGGATAATGGTGTTTATCTGAATATCGTCAATAAAGGAAACAGTGAACGTGCGGTACTGGGACAAACGGCGATCCGTTCCCGTTTCATCGCCCGGATGTTTATGGAAAACAGTAGCATGGGAACCGGTACTGTCGACCTGCTCGGTCCTAATTCAAACGGTACACATCCGGTAGAGTTCAGATATGGTTATTATACTTCTTTGAATCCTGATTACTCTTATACATGGGATATGTTTATTTGTGAAGGTTTAGGTGCCGGACTTCCTTACGTGGGAGACAGCGCGGTTGTCAAACTGATCGTTCCGTTTAAACTGATGAGCAGTGATTTTCAAAGCTCAGGGACACCTGTGTTTTTTGAGAAAGTGAAGTATACTTTTATAAAATAAATCTAACTAAATGACACTGATTAAATCTATTTCTGGTATCCGTGGAACAATAGGCGGGAACCCGGAAGACGGCTCAATCCGTTGGCTATTGTTAAGTTTGTGGCTGCTTATGCTACATTCATTAAGAAAAACACGAAGGTGACAACAAACAAGATCGTGGTAGGTCGTGATGCACGTATCTCTGGTCCGATGGTTAAACAAGTCGTTCTCGGTGCGCTTACGGGAATGGGCTTTGACGTGGTAGATATCGATCCGGCTACTACTCCGACTACCGAGTTAGCTGTTGCCTGGGAAGAAGCTTGTGGCGGTATCATTTTGACTGCCAGCCACAATCCGAAACAATGGAATGCCCTGAAGTTATTGAACGAACGGGGGGAATTCTTGAATGCTGCCGAAGGTGCCGAGGTGCTGAAGATTGCTGCTGAAGAAAGTTTCGTATTTGCTGATGTCGACAATTTAGGAAAAGTCTATGTTAATAATACTTACAATCAAAAGCACATCGAGAGTGTGTTGAAGCTGGATTTGGTGGATGTCGAGGCTATCAGAGCTGCTAATTTCCGTGTCGCTATCGACTGTGTAAACTCGGTAGGCGGTGTTGTTATTCCTGAATTGCTTTCAGCTTTGGGGGGTAAAGGAAATTTTTAAGTTGCATTGTGCTCCTCACGGTAACTTTGCACATAATCCGGAACCGATCCCTGAAAACCTGACGGAGATCTCCGACCTGATGAAGCATGCCAAAGCCGATGTCGGTTTTGTTGTTGATCCGACGTAGACCGTCGGCTATTATCAGCGAAGACGGGGAGATGTTTGGAGAAGAATATACACTGGTGGCTGTCAGCGACTACGTTTTGAGTCATACACCGGGCAATACGGTCAGCAACCTGAGCTCAAGCCGTGCTCTGCGTGACGTTACCCGTGCTCATGGTTGCGAGTACAATGCGGCAGCAGTGGGCGAAGTGAATGTCGTAACGAAGATGAAAGCGACTAATGCTATTATCGGTGGCGAAGGCAATGGAGGTGTGATCTATCCGGCCAGCCATTACGGTCGTGATGCTTTGGTGGGTATCGCCTTGTTCCTGACTCATCGGCAAAGAAGCAGATGAAGACAAGCGAACTGCGTGCTTCCTATCCTCCGTACTTCATTTCCAAGAAGAAAGTAGAACTGACTCAGATATCGATGTAGATGCTATCTTGGCAAAAGTAAAAAGAGAAATTTGCCCAGTATGATATCACCGATATCGATGGTGTGAAGATCGACTTCCCTGAAAAATGGGTGCATCTGCGTAAGAGCAATACGGAACCGATTATCCGTATTTATTCCGAAGCTCACACGATGCAGGAAGCGGAAGAGATTGGTGACGAGCTGATTCAGATCATTCGCGATATGTGTAAATAATCTTTCATCAAGATAAAAAAGAAAAGAGGTTATGCTTGATTGCATCTCCTCTTTTTTTTGTATTTTCGAAACAGATATGTTTTTTAAATGCCAGTCGCTGTCCAAATTGGCAGATATTTTCCTTTCAAACGAAGAATTTCTTTTCAAACAGATAGATACTTTTTAGGGAAAACCTTGTATTTTTATGGAACAAAAAGCCACGGTTTTTAAAGGATTGAGGTCTGGATAATACAATAAAAAGGCATTTATCTCCGTATAAATCCGTATAAAATAGTAATTTTGTAAACTAATTAGGTTATGTATATGCTAAGAACGGAAATTAGGAAACTGGGAGGATTGATTTGTTTCTTGTTTGTGATGTTGGCCATCCAGGCACAGCAATATACGGTTACAGGAGGAAATGGGGTTCCTTATTTGTTGGAGAATCCAGGAAATCGTATACGAGTTTATTTGGTGTATGGAATGGATAATGTGGAGATTAGCTATACATCTTCGTCTACTAATCATCAATGGTATCGATATAAGCAAAAGGCATTGGACCGGGAACCTGTTCCGTGTGAACAGAATGGGGGAGACATCCGTTGTCCGGAATATAGAGGAGGATGCCGGGTATTATGTGGAAGATCCGGCTTCCGGTTTGAATGGTTGGTATGTATGGATCATTGATTATAGTAAATACGCTTTTAATGTCGAAAGCATTACAGTCAAAGGAAATTGTGACGGCTTTTGGCTGGAAGGTTCTCCGACTGTCCCAGTTATGTATTATTATACCCCGACGGGAAATCGGATAACGGTGAAGCGGGAGTTTAATGTCGCTTATCAGACATTGGAGTGGTCTGAAGACAACAACTATTTTTCGCCCAAGAATGTGCAAAAGATCACTGACGGAAGGGCCTTATTCGACAAAGATAAACGATAACGAAACAATTCCGTTGTGCGATACGGAAGTCACACTTTCCGGTGATCAGTTTGCAAAACATTTCGGAATAGAGAAATCAATCACTTCGGATACCTATCAGGCGGTGGCCGTCGAAGTGCATGTCGATACGACGTTTATAATGGATAATGCGGAGAATATGACAGCTGGAGATGGGGAATATATTTCCGCTCCGGCAACGGTCACTTTTCGGGCGTATGCCAATGATCCGGTAGCGACACTGTATACTTGGAAAATATATAGGAGCGATCAGGAAAACGGGATCGAGAATCCGCTGGTGGAATATAGGGATGAGGAGATCGACTATACGTTTACGGAGAAAGGGGATTATACGGCGGTTGCGACTGTCAGCAACGCGACAGGAGAATGCGAGGCGGTTTCCAATTCTATTGAAATCAAGATTGCAGAATCGGAATTGCAGATCCCGAACGCTTTCTCGCCAGGTACGACGCCCGGTATTAATGATGAATTTCGTGTCGCCTACAAATCACTTGTGACCTATAAGTGTTGGATATTTAATCGATGGGGGAGTACAGATGTTCCATTCTACTAATCCGGCTGAAGGGTGGGATGGCAAAAAAGGTGGGAAATATGTCGCTCCCGGCGTCTATTTTTATGTGATAGATGCAGTGGGATCGGATGGTATTAAATATAATAAAAAAGGTTCTATAAATATTCTTAGACCCAAGAAGATTGATGATGAAATTATTGAACAGTAATAGTATAGTCGGTTTTGTGGTGGGTAGTGCTGTGTGCCTGACCGCCTGCCTCTCCATTGGTTCGAGTGATTCGGAAAAAGTGAAAGACCAACGTCCGGTCGTTTCATCGGTGACCATGTCGCCTGATATTCCTTCTTCCGTCTCTTTTTGCGGAAAAGATATCGATTTGACGCGTTATAATATGCATGAAGGTTTTGACCGGGAATTGAGTAGCTTTACCTATTTCCATTCTACTACCATGTTGCTGATCAAGCGGGCAAACCGCTATTTCCCGATAATCGAACCGATCCTGAAAGCCAATGGCATTCCGGATGACTTCAAGTATCTGGCGGTGATCGAGAGCCATCTCGATCCACGGGTCTCATCGCCTGCACGGGCAGTGGGGACTTGGCAATTGTTGGAAGGTACGGCCCGTCAGTACGGGTTGACGATAACGCCTACGGTCGATGAACGTTGCGACGTGGCAAAGGCTACCGAAGCTGCCTGCCGTTATCTGAAAGCTGCCTATGAAAAATATGGAGACTGGGCGATGGTCGCATCTTCCTATAACGCTGGTATGGGACGCATATCGGGAGAGCTTGTCAAGCAGGATGCGGATAGTTCGTTCGATCTCGGCTGGTGGAAGAGACTACCCGCTATGTCTATCGTATCATGGCTATCAAGCAGATATTCGAAGCTCCTTATAAATATGGGTTCGTGCTGAGGGCGCAGGATTTGTATAAACCGATCGCATGCGAGAACGTTGCCGTCTCGACGGATATTCAGGAATTGTCCGGTTTCGCCAAGAAGAACGGTGTCACGTATGCCGATCTGAAACGTTTCAATCCCTGGTTGCGCGATCGTAAATTGCTGACGGCAGGAAAAACATATATGATCCGGATCCCGAAAGAATCTGATATGTATTATAAAACGCCTAACACCTATGTGCATAATCCGGCCTGGGTGGTGAAATAAGAAAACTGAAAAATGATGAAGGATAAGAATGCATTGGAAGGCGGCCGTATTTCCGTTTTAGGCGCGCGTGTCCATAATTTGAAGAATATAGATGTCGACATACCTCGTAACAAGCTCTCCGTAATTACCGGTATGAGCGGTAGTGGTAAATCGTCTTTGGCTTTTGATACGATTTTTGCGGAAGGGCAACGCCGTTATGTGGAGACGTTCTCCGCTTATGCGCGTAACTTCTTGGGAAATATGGAACGGCCGGATGTGGATAAGATCACTGGTCTGAGCCCCTGTTATCTCAATCGAGCAGAAAACAACAAACAAGAATCCGAGATCCACAGTGGGGACGACTACCAATGAGGTTTATGACTTTTTTCCGTCTGCTTTATGCAAGGGCGGGAGAGGCTTATTCGTATTTGAGTGGCGAGAAGATGGTGAAATACACCGAGGAGCAGACGCTGGAACTGATTATGAACCAGTATAAGGGGAAGAAGACCTACCTGCTCGCTCCGCTTGTCCGTAATCGTAAGGGACATTATAAGGAACTTTTCGAACAGATGCGGAAAAAAGGCTATCTGAATGTCCGGGTGGATGGTGAGATGAAGGAGATCTTTCATGGCATGAAGCTCGACCGGTATAAGATGCACAGTATCGAGGTTGTGGTCGATAAATGATCGTTTCGGAATCGGACGAACGTCGTTTGAAAGAAAGCCTGCGTGTCGCTATGAAGCAGGGGTGACGGCTTGGTACTCGATACTGGATGCCGAGACTAACGAAGTGCGCCATTTCAGCCGTCGGCTGATGGACCCGGTGACCGGATTGTCTTACAGTGAGCCGGCTCCGCATAATTTCTCGTTCAACTCCCCTCAAGGAGCGTGCCCGAAATGTAAAGGACTGGGACAGGTCAATTTGTTGGACATGGACAAGATCGTCCCGATGCGTCCTTCAGTATACAGGTGGCATCGTCGCTTTGGGTAAATATAAGAATTCGTTGATATTCTGGCAGATCGAAGCTATTTGCGAGAAATATGGCGTAACACTGAAAACCCCGATCACAAGACATCCCGGAAGAAGCGATCGATGAGATCATGAACGGGACGGACGAACGCCTGCAAATAAAAAACGATTCGCTGGGTCTTCCAATTATTTCCTGTCGTATGAGGGAGTCGCCAAGTATATCTTGATGCAACAGGAGAGCGAGGCATCCGCCTCGGCGCAGAAATGGGCGGGACAATTTATAAGATGGCTACCTGTCCGGAATGTAACGGGCAGCGGTTGAACAAGGAAGCGCTGCATTATAAGATAGCGGGAAAGAATATTGCCGACTGTCGGCCATGGATATCTCTGAATTGTACGAGTGGCTGGAGGGTATCGAGGAGCAGTTGAATCCGTAAGCAGAGGCAGATTGCTGTCGAAATCTTGAAGGAGATCCGTTCACGTCTGAAATTCCTGTTAGATGTCGGATTGGACTATCTCGCGTTGAACCGTGCTTCGGCGACGTTATCGGGGGGCGAGAGTCAACGCATCCGTTTGGCGACCCAGATCGGTAGCCAGCTGGTCAATGTACTTTATATCTTGGATGAACCGAGTATAGGGTTGCACCAGCGGGATAACGTTCGTTTGATCAACTCGTTGAAAGAGTTGCGCGATACGGGCAACTCTGTTGTCGTGGTCGAGCATGACAAAGACATGATGTTGAATGCGGATTATGTGGTCGATATGGGACCGAAGGCTGGTCGTCTAGGAGGAGAAGTTGTTTTTGCCGGAACTCCCGGAGAAATGTTGAAAGCTGACACGCTTACTTCGGCCTACCTGAACGGGAAGACGGAGATTGCCGTTCCGGAAGAGCGGCGGAAAGGAAACGGACAGTTTATCACGATAAAAGGGGCGAGCGGGAATAATCTGCGGAATGTGGATGTCACGTTCCCGTTGGGTACGCTGATCTGTGTCACGTTCCCGGGCGTGTCCGGTAGCGGAAAGTCTTCTTTGATCAACCGGACCTTGCAGCCGATTCTCAGCCAGCATTTCTATCGTTCCCTGGAAGATCCGTTGCCTTACAAATCAATCGAAGGGATAGACAATGTGGATAAGATAGTCAATGTGGACCAGTCACCGATCGGACGTTCGCCGAGAAGTAATCCGGCTACTTATACCGGCGTCTTTTCGGATATACGCAATCTGTTTGTGGATCTGCCTGAATCGAAAGTGCGTGGCTACAAACCCGGACGTTTCTCGTTCAATGTCTCCGGCGGACGTTGCGAGACGTGCAAAGGGAACGGTTACAAGACGATCGAGATGAATTTCCTGCCGGATGTGCTGGTTCCCTGTGAAGAATGTCACGGCAAGCGATATAACCGGGAAACCCTAGAAGTCCGCTTTCGTGGGAAATCCATTGCGGATATTCTGGATATGACGATTAATATGGCAGTGGAGTTTTTCGAGAATATTCCCTCGATCTTGTCGAAAGTGAAGGTATTGCAGGATGTAGGTCTGGGCTATATCAAGTTGGGGCAACCCTCTACTACCTTATCCGGTGGCGAGAGCCAACGTGTCAAGCTGGCTACCGAACTGGCCAAGCGGGATACGGGAAAGACGCTTTATGTATTGGATGAGCCGACGACCGGTCTGCACTTCGAGGATATCCGGGTCTTGTTGGGCGTCCTGAATAAATTGGTGGATAAGGGTAACACGATCATCGTCATCGAGCATAACCTCGATGTCATCAAATGTGCCGACTATCTGATCGATATGGGTCCCGAAGGCGGACGTAACGGCGGGCAGGTCCTTTTCACCGGAACTCCCGAAGAAATGGTAAAAGCGAAAACGAAGAGCTATACGGCTCCATTTTTGAAAGACGAATTAAAAAGCGATAAGAAAAAAAATGAAGAATCCTATACAAATGATCAAGCAGTGCGTGGAGAAGGAGGAACCTTACTTTCTGCTGCGCGGACAGGATTGTGTGCGTTGAAGGCCATCGAAACCTATTATGAGGAGGTGAAGAAGCACGTGAAAGACCCTTATTTTATTGAGGAGATAGGAGAGATAATGAAAGATTTCCGGGCTGTCCGGGAAGAACAGGAAACCCATATACCGGATTAAAAGATGGCGGATGACAGTTACAAGACCATTAAGCAGGTAGCTGAAGGGATATTATACGGAGAAGCGCAGCCGCTTTATCTCGTATGCGATTCCGGTGCGTACGGTGGAAGAGGTGAAAAGAGCAACTGGACAAATATCGTAAACAGTATTATGACGCCCGCCATGTCTGCTGGGCCTATATGTTAGGTCCCGAACGCCTAACTTTTCGTGCGAACGATGACGGCGAGCCTTCCTCTACTGCCGGAAAACCGATTCGGGACAGATCAACTCGAACGGGTTGACAGATATCCTGATCGTCGTGATCCGCTATTTCGGCGGAATCGAATTAGGGACGAGCGGTTTGATTGTTGCTTACCGGACAGCCGCCGCCGAAGCAATAGCTGCTGCCGAGATAGAAGAGCGCACTGTTGATGAAGATATCACCATTGCGTTCGAATACCCTTATCTGAACGGAATCATGCGCATTGTCAAGGAAGAGAATCAGTGATCGTCTCCCAAAAGTTTGAAATGGATTGTGAAATGACCCTTCGTATCCGCAAAGGAGAGGCCGAACGTTTGAAAGCGCGGTTATTAAAGGTGGAAAGTGTCTATATTCCCAGAACCGAATTTTAAGTAAGTTGTTATATTATTATAATTCTAAACAAAAACAATTTGTAAATAATGAAGAAGATTCTTTTTATTTTCTTTTTTTTTCTGATGTTGGGATTGGTTGTATCTCAATTCCTGCCGGCGATGGTAGGTGAGGGTATTCGTCGGTGAACACGGTCTCCAATACCCTGTTGTATGTCTGCCTGGCCTTTATCATGATAAATGTGGGACGGGAGTTCGAAATGGATAAGCAATACGTAACTGAAGAACGAAGTACAACAT
>VOFJ01002438.1_pt1 | contig 38929 bp, 36 predicted proteins | sample 5384081 | NCBI WGS metagenome assembly VOFJ01 (sample SAMN12384729, study PRJNA508395) | human gut metagenome | isolation source: healthy gut I | host: Homo sapiens
AGTACTTCCCATGCCACGAATTTTGTTGCTATTGCCGTTCTCATATCCGTTTTGTTTTTGATTTTTTGTTTTTTAATGCGGATTCAAGAGCTGAGGGAGTTGAGTTTCAAACTATCTTATCTGCTTCTCGTTTATCCGACATTTTTTTTAATGCGTCTTTCTGTCGCATCGGTCGTTTTCGTTTCGGGTGCTTAAAAAGGTAGGGATTAGGGAATGCAAGGTTTTTCGGAAAAATACTACCCGAAGGGCTGGAGATTTTTCCAGAAAACAGGAGGCTTGACCTTGCTTTCCCGTACAATCCCGGAGTTACCTTTGCACCCAGCACGAAAATGACTGCCTGATGCGGCTCACTGAAAGGCGCGAAAATGGAGGTAAACGGAAGTGGAGGCAGATTAGACAGGAAAACTTCAAAAGAGAAATCCGTGAAAAAGACATCCCCAACAGAAAAGAACATAGCCGGTAGCGTGAAACCGAGCAAACCATCGGCAAGGAAGGTATGTTTTTTATCTGTTTGGCCAAACGTGTTTGGTCGGATGGATAAAATCATTCTTCCCGGTTTGTCTGCCGTGAGTGACGGCTTGTTCCATTTATGGAATGTGCGGTCATACACGGCTTTCCGCTTCCGGCTCAAAAGGACAACGAAAAAAGAAAAATCGTCAAAACCCCGTAAAAGCACCTCTTTGGCATAAGCACAAAAGAAAGGGGCCTTGTCTCATCAGTCTAAACTATTGTTTAGGCATGAGGCAAAGCCCTTTTCTCCGCTTATGCGGCAGTCGGCACACGTTCGTTCAAAATCTTTTTGGGCGATGGTGTGCTGACGGATAAAATCGCTTTTACGGAAAAACTTGTGTGAGAAGAAAAATCAGGAGATTCATTTCTAAATCTCCCGTTTTATTGTTACTTTTGCATACGAAGAGTTCTTTGAAGGTTACGCAACGCACAGAAGAATAATGCAGTAGATAACTAACTAATTCGTAACCTATTACTATTAATGATGAGCGATTACCCAATGCTCATTTCCAATAAATTACACTCTTTTCGTAACTTCAGAATACAAATATACTTCAATGGTGGTAATCTATGAAACTAATTGATACTTTTATAGTTGATTAAACTTGTTCATGGCGTTTGCCCTGATGTCATCCGCTATGTCAATGTAGGGCTTCATGGCTTTGTAATCACTGTGTCCAGTCCATTTCATAACCACCGGTGCCGGAATTCCGAGTGCCAACGCATTACAGATGAAAGTCTTTCTTCCGGCATGGGTACTGAGCAAAGCGTATTTGGGTGTGACTTCATCTATACGTTCATTTCCCTTGTAGTAGGTTTCCCGTACAGGCTCGTTGATTTCTGCCAGTTCGCCCAGCTCTTTCAGGTAATCGTTCATCTTCTGGTTGCTGATAACGGGCAGAGCCATGTAATTCTCAAAATGGATGTCCTTGTATTTTTCAAGTATGGCTTTGCTGTGGTCGTTCAGTTCGATTATCAGGCTGGCCGCAGTCTTGACTGTGGTGACTTCAATGTGGTCGGGTTTAATATCACTTCTTTTAAGGTTACGAACATCCGAATATCGTAAACTCGTGAAGCAGCAGAACAGAAAGACATCCCTGACACGTTCCAAATACTGTTTGTCATGCGGTATATGATAATCTTTCAGCTTGTTCAGTTCATCCCAAGTCAGGAAGATTACTTTTTTCGAGGTGGTTTTCAGTTTCGGTTTGAACGTATCGTATGCAATGTTCTGATGATGTCCTTTCTTGAAGCTCCAGCGCAGGAACCATTTGAGGAATCCCATTTGTTTGCCGATGGTGCTGTTTCTCATGTCCTTTTTGTCACGCAAGAAATTGACATACTCATTTAGCCCGAATTCGTTGAAGTATTCAAAGGTTACATCCTCCTTGAACTCTTTGATGTGATTTCTCACCGCTGCAAATTTCTCGTATGTGGATGCCGTCCAATTATTCTGGTTGCCACACTCTTTTACAAACTCATCAAACACTTCCCAAAAACTAATCGGTGCTTCTTCCTGTTGTTCTTCACTGCTCTCTTTCATCCGCAGATTGAACGCATCCTTTAGCTGTTGGGTGGTGGGCATGGTTTCCTGCACCTCAAACTCCTTGAACACGTTTTGCATTTCGGCATAGTATTTCAGCAGGTCGGCATTGATTTCGGATGCGCTTTGTTTCAGCTTGTTGGTGCATCCGTTCTTTACCCGTTGTTTGTCGGCATCCCATTTGGCTACGTCAATCCGGTAGCCTGTTGTAAACTCGATGCGTTGGCTTGCGTATATGACACGCATACGGATAGGCACGTTCTCTACGATTGGCACACCGTTCTTCTTCCGGCTCTCCAATGCAAAAAATGATGTTACGTTTGATATTCATAATTGGGTGCGTTTGAAATTCTACACCCAAATATACACCCAAAAATTGAAATAGCAAAAGGCATTTAGAAAGATTTAGATTTACTCTGCATTGTAGATAATATATGATTATCAATGATTTGCAATTTTATGATATTTTCTGAAAGCGTAGGTTCGGGAGCCTGTCTCTCCGCTGAACTAACTGGATAATGAATAGGTAAGTCTCATAAATTCAACGATTTGTGGGACTTTTTTTATTCCATTATCTCTGCCCTATCGGATATTATTTAGCCCTTTATAGAATAAGAATTTATACTTTAGTTTTGACTGAACTTCAGTATATATGTGCAATTTTAGAACAAATAATCTAAAAATGATTTTCTTTTGTAACTTAGCATAATATTTAAAACAAATATGGTAAAAGCTACAAAAGATAATAGGCCTTTTTCAAGTGGTGTGTTTGATTTAGAGGAGTTCAATATTTATACAAAGGTAATTGATTTGCCTCTTGACGGGATTCCGACATATCTAGAAGAAGGGATAAATGGAGTTTGTACCGGAGGCTCTGCTCTTTTTAATGTGTTTTCTAATAAACGCAGGGTTGTGAAGAATGATTTGATAACTATTTTTCCTTATCAGTTGGCAAGTATAACCGAAATCAGTACAGACTTTGCCGTTATTTTCTTTAAAGTACCAAAGAAATTGTTTATGGATACCATTAATGGGCTGGGTAGGCTTACACTTGACTATTTTTTCTATATGAGGAAATATTATAGCTCTCCGCTCAGTGAAGAAGAGTATAAGCGCTTTGTTCATTTCTGTCATATATTGTCATGCCGTGTAGATTTATCTTGTGCCTTTCTTAGGAGGGAATCGGTGATGTATTTATTGAGGGTTTATTATTGGGACTTGTATGTGGGCTATAAGAGTAACCCCAAGGCTATGGCTTCCGTGAAGTTTGTACGTAAAGAGAAGCAGGTTTTTGAATTCTTTTATTTGGTTATAGAGTATCATACTATAAGTCGTGATGTGGCATTTTATGCAGATAAGATGTGTATCTCACCTAAATATCTGACAATGTTAATAACAGATAATACTGGTCGTTCGGCTAAAGAGTGGATTGTGGAATATACCATACTTGAGATAAAAGTCTTATTGAAAGACTCCAATCTTGAAATAAAGGAAGTGGTTTCACGAACTAATTTTCAATCGAATTCTACGATGACACGTTTTTTTCGTAAGCATACAGGCACTACTCCGTCAGAATACCGTGAGAGAATGTTTGTCTGATATTTGGATAATTTGTACTTATACCAAAAGGCAAGAAAGATATGAAAGAATATCTTAAAATAATAGATGAAATAATCGCTCTTGTGGGGTTACATTTAATTCCCAAATTTGTTAATCTATATCAAGGCCAGGTTGACATAAGATGTGAGGAAAATGATACTGGAGTCTTAATTAATATTATTGTGTCTTTACCAGATAAAAATGAACTGCAGGCTTTGCAAAATCAAGTTGGTATGGACTCACTACAAGCCAAACAGATCTTAGAAGGAATATTAAAATTGGAGAAAATGGATTCATGCAAACCATTGGAAAACAGACAACTGGAATTGAAACGGAATTTGGCTTAACAAGCTTGTTTCAGTGTTGGAAGAGCATATGGAAAATACAGAGTTTAATGTTGCTATGCTCTGTCAACTGTTGGGAATGAATCGAAAACTGTTGTATCGAAAGATTAAACAGTTGACGGGGGGTTACTCCAGTAAGCCTTATTCGGCGTGTTAGGATGATAAGAGCCGCTACACTTTTATTACAAGGCAGATTCACTGTATCGGAAGTAATGTATATGGTAGGCTATTCCAATCCTTCTTATTTTTCCAGGTGTTTCATGGCAGAATATAATATTTCTCCAAGTCAATATGCAATAATTCAAAAAAAAACAGGTGGAGCGTCCGAATAAGGGGGCACTCCACACATGATTCATTGTCTTTTGTTCTGTTATTTTTTATACCAATCCTTACAGTCATTTCCCATTGATTTTGCCCATGTAGCAAAACCGGGATATTGGCTGTCAATTCTGTTCCTTTCTGTTACCGGGGTAAACCCTAGCATCGGTATATCGATAGCAAATGGATATGCTCCTTTACGGTCGATATAGTAAGCATCATCATTGCTGCCAATCAATGACTGATTGGCATAAACTGTAGCTTTGTGTTTGGGCAGATGAACCTCTGTGCGATTCTGTTCTCCTTGTGAATATTTTACGATGATGTATGGATTATAGGACAATAGCTGATTCTTTAGGAAAGAACCGTTGAATTCTCTGGTGACTACATATTTATTGCCTATATTCTGTTTGGCATTGGACATTACGATAATGGACGAAGTCTCTTTTTCCAATATTGCACCTTCCGGCAAAGTGATTTTATCGCCAATTTGTGCTGCATCTATCTGATAGGCAAATGCGTTAACATATGTAGCGCCATCATGTACCGGAGTGAATTCGTCAACGATCTTCGTTACTATATTCTTTTGTCGAAATAGACTTTGCGTTCGTATTCTACAATTACGTCATTCATGTCATAATCGCCACCGGAAGGCCAAATATCTTCGAATGCCAGTGTGCCGGTAACATTTTCATCTTCATCGGGTTTGGGTTCTTCTTTATCACCTTCATCGGGAATAGACGGCCTTTCAGGATCGTCAATAGAACTTCCCGGAGTAGCATCTACATAAAATAAAAGGTCACAGTAGCTTTGATTTACACCATCTTCTGCTCCAAGAATCGTCTTGCCGCTTTTTTGGTCTTTAACAGAGACAAAGGCCGACATGTTGTTTTGGGGATTGGAAGTGCGAAGATTTGAATTGTATGGATTATATAAATCAGGCAATTTAAGATAATCTTCTAAATTATTTCCATAACCGTTCTTAAAACCGTCGGCATAAAGAAACCAGCCTACTGTATATCCTGCTGGGAATGTATCATGGGCTTGGCCGTCTTCATCGAAGTAAAGCAGACGAACTTTATTCCCGGATTCTAAAATCAATATTTGGCCGCCATACCAGTCAAAAGACACATTGGGGAATATAATGTATTTCCTCACTTGGTCTACATCGACGGACGTTCCGGTTTTATAAAAATAATATCCGAAAGTATTGTTATAACTTGCACTTCGATTGAGAAAAATGAGATTCAATGCGGTGTTGTCCTCCTTTATCGAAATATTGATAGTTTTTCCATTACCAAGTAATTTTGAATTGTCTTGTCCTCCTTTATTGAAGAATGTTTTCATCCGGTCTGTCAAATCCAAAATACTTTCATTACCAATATTTTTTTCCTTTGTCATATATTGGCTGTTCAGCTGACCTCCTTCTCCCCAATAGCACAGTGAGTATAGATTTTGGGATTTGTTTACTAAATAAGGTACATCAGACGAAGCGCGAGTGACAGACTTTGTTTTAGGATTTGATTTTGCCGACATGTCAAAAATGACAGCATTGTCTTTAATTTCAAGTTCTATGCATCCCGGCAATCCCCATGTCGCAGTATATAAATAAACTTTATTAAGATAGGTAGGAAGCTGCATTTTTCCCTCATACTTACCGCTGTTGTCGGTATAGGTTTTGAACAAGGCTTCTATACCCTCTTTCTTTATCGGCGTACCTTCCACTGTTTCCATCGGATTTTCACCGTAAATTTCTATCAAAGGAGTAAACCCGTAAATGTCATAGTTGACAGAAAGCCGGACATCACTGCGCATCTCAAAGCCGAAATATTTATCCGGGTCAGGAAGAGGTTCTTTTTCACGATTCGGGTCGTATACGTCTTTCTCCATACAACCTGTCATAAGGCCTGAAAGTGCAAGCACTAAAATGAAAGCCCCAATGCTAATTAAGCGGTTTTGTTTCATAAGATATAAAAATGTTATGTTAATTTTATTTGTATGTATTTTTGATTAGTTACTTGCTCTTTAAATACCCGATACATTTTATTATGCAAATTTAGTCTGTATTGCTCAAACTCATTGATACAAAATTGACAAAAGAATGATAGAAAAAGGACAGTTGATTTTTTTTGTATATCCATGTGATAGTTTGTCGGGAGTGTCTTTTTGTTCTTCCTTTATTGGATTTTACCCTCTTTTCAGTATATTTGCGCTCGGCGTTTTAAGAATATTATCTTTGAGCCGATTCCAATACTAAACTAGATAGAATTAATGGAGAAAATAAATGCAGTAATTACGGGAGTGGGAGGGTATGTTCCTGACTATATTCTGACCAATGAAGAAATATCCAAAATGGTAGATACGACAGATGAGTGGATAATGGGGCGTATCGGTATAAAGGAAAGACGTATCTTGCACGAAGAAGGATTGGGGACTTCGTATATGGCCCGTAAAGCTGTAAAACAATTAATGCAACGTACAAAATCTAATCCTGATGATATTGATTTGGTGATTGTGGCCACTACAACGGCCGATTATCATTTTCCTTCAACAGCATCCATATTATGTGAGAGAGTAAAGCTTAAGAATGCTTTTGCTTTTGATATGCAGGCTGTTTGTAGTGGCTTTTTGTATGCATTGGAAACTGGAGCCAATTTTATCCGTTCGGGAAAATACAAGAAGGTCATTGTAGTAGGGGCTGATAAAATGTCGTCGGTGATTGATTATACCGATCGTGCCACTTGTCCGATTTTTGGTGACGGTGCTGCCGCTTTCATGCTGGAACCCACCCGGGAAGATATGGGAGTAATGGATGCCGTATTGAGAACAGACGGGAAAGGTCTGCCCTTTTTACATATCAAAGCAGGAGGTTCCGTATGTGCTCCATCTTACTATACACTGGACAATCGGATGCATTATATTTATCAGGAAGGACGTACAGTCTTTAAATATGCTGTGGCCAATATGGCGGATGCTTGTGAGGCGGTCATGGAGAGGAATCACTTGACGAAGGAGGACATTGACTGGGTGATTCCCCATCAGGCAAACATGCGTATAATTACTGCTGTTTCGCAACGCTTGGGAGTATCTCCCGAAAAGGTAATGGTCAATATAGAACGGTATGGAAATACAAGTGCCGGCACGCTTCCATTGTGTGTATGGGATTTCGAGGATAAGCTGAAAAAGGGGGATAAACTGATTTTTACAGCATTCGGAGCAGGATTTGCCTGGGGAGCTATTTACGTGAAGTGGGGATACGACGGAAAAGGTTGAGGCTCACTGATAAGATTTAGGTTGTTTGTTTCTTTTCTGATACAACTTTTAGTATCTTTGCGAAACAGCAGTTTTTTATTGTGACAGAAAATTGCATGTGTTTTGTTAACCATATAGAAAACTAAAAACAACCAGCGTATTATGAACCAGGAATTATCCATGAGCCCCAATCTATTGGTGGCTGCCCTTCAAAAACCGGCTTCCGAATTTACGAAAGCAGACATTGTTTCCTATATAAAGGAGAACGACATTCGTATGGTGAACTTCATGTATCCTGCGGCAGACGGGAGACTGAAGACACTGAACTTTGTCATCAATAATGAAGCATACCTTGATGCCATACTTACATGTGGTGAACGCGTAGATGGTTCCAGCTTGTTTCCGTTTATAGAGGCCGGTAGCAGTGATTTGTATGTAGTGCCGCGTTTCCGGACCGCTTTTATAGACCCTTTTTCTGAATTGCCCACACTGTCAATGCTCTGTTCTTATTTCAATAAGGATGGTGAACCGCTGGAAAGTTCTCCGGAATATACCCTGCGTAAGGCATGTCAGGCATTCACTACGGTTACGGGGATGGAATTTCAGGCTATGGGAGAATTGGAATATTATGTCATTTCTGAAAATGACGGATTGTTCCCGGCTACCGACCAGCGTGGTTATCACGAATCGGCCCCTTATGCCAAGTTCAATGATTTCCGTACGGAATGTATGTCATATATTGCGCAGGCAGGCGGACAGATAAAGTATGGGCATTCTGAAGTCGGTAATTTTACGCTGGACGATAAGATTTATGAGCAGAATGAAATAGAATTCCTGCCGGTGCGTGCCGAGGAGGCTGCTGACCAACTGGTGATAGCAAAATGGGTTATTCGTAATCTGGCTAGCCAGTATGGATATAACATTACTTTTGCACCGAAAATCACGGCAGGAAAAGCCGGTTCCGGATTACATATACATATGCGTATCATGAAGGACGGGCAGAACCAGATGCTGAAAGATGGGGCACTTTCTGAAACAGCCCGTAAGGCCATTGCGGGCATGATGAAGCTGGCTTCTTCCATTACAGCTTTCGGTAATACAAATCCTACTTCCTATTTTCGTCTGGTTCCTCATCAGGAAGCACCGACCAACATTTGCTGGGGCGACCGCAACCGTTCGGTATTGGTACGCGTTCCGTTGGGCTGGTCGGCAAAAACGGATATGTGCATGTTGGCAAATCCGTTGGAGACCCCAAGTCATTATGATACTACACAGAAACAGACGGTGGAAATGCGTTCGCCTGACGGTTCGGCCGATTTGTATCAATTGATTGCCGGACTTGCTGTAGCTTGCCGTTATGGATTTGAGATAGACGATGCTTTAGGAATTGCAGAAAAAACATATGTCAATGTAAATATCCACAAGAAAGAAAATGAAGATAAGTTGAAACAACTGGAACAGCTTCCTGACAGTTGTGCCGCTTCTGCCGATTGTTTGGAAAGACAGCGTGCTGTCTTTGAGCAATATCATGTGTTCAGTCCTGCAATGGTTGATGGGGTTATTTCCAAACTGCGTTCTTACGAGGATAGAACCTTGCGTGCAGAGATACAAGACAGTCCGGAGGAGATGCTGAAACTGGTCGAGAAGTATTTCCACTGCGGATAGGAGAAGAAATGAGGGCATAACTCGCCGCAGGTTACACAGATTGCTATAGAATTTCTGATAATCAAGAACTTTTATCTGTGTTAATCTGCGGTGATTGTGTATTTTGATACCTCTCCATTATTCCTTTGGCTTTGAATACTGGTTCTGCTTTTTGTATTTCCGATTCGAAGCCGAACCAATAACCATTTTGGGTATTGTCGTCAATGGGTAGAAAACATAAGCGGAGGCTTTCTTTGTAGTTTCCATAGATGACTTCCCAATATTCCGGTGGCATCTGGCGCTTGGTCTTGACTTTCTCTGCTGGTTTTTTCTTTAATGACATGCCTGCCTCTATCCAGGCAATGGTGACCATGATTTTATAGGCCGGATAATGCATACTGCAGAATTCATAGAGTACGAGGCCTCGCTTTTCCAGGCTCATGGGCTGGTCTATAAGATTTTTATCGATTAAAAATTCCAGAAAGCGACGTAGGAAGTCGTTGTCATCCAGAATCAGCTTGCGGGTGATGGCTTGCCAAGCAGTTGTGTTATAGAATCCATCCAGAAGACGTGACAGTTGCCGGGCTGTTTGAAGCTCGTTGACACTGATTTCATTTGTTTGAAGCACTTCATAAGGGGGGAGAGGAGAATATCGGATGCCTAGTTCTTCCGCTCTTCTTCTCATTTCTGTGCCGGGAAGTAACTTCAGGGATTCAAGCTGTATCTCGCCGGCATTGTATCCGGCAAGTGTACGCACATCTTCAAATATTTCGGATAGGCGGTATAGAGGCAAGCCGGCAATGAGGTCGGCGTGTGTTTCCATATTGGGTAGGGAACATAGGAAACGAAGACCTTGCAGTGAGTCCTCCAGGCTTCCCATCCGACGGCTTTTCTGGAGGACCGGTTCGCGCAGGCTTTGAATACCGGCCTCGAGATGGAGCAATCCTTTAGGTAGCTTTTTCAATTCATTTTTCAGCTCTTCGGATAATAGTGCAGGGTGTATTTCTAAGTGAAAGCATATGTCCGGGTTGAATTCCAGGAAAAGTTGCAGTAATTCTTTAGCACGGCGCGGATTATAATTAAAGGTCCGGTCGAGGACGCGTACGTTTTTTATTCCATGACTGTGGATAATTTGAAGGCGTTCACGGATACTTTCAATGGACAGTGTGCGCACCGGTTTTTCTTCACCGCTGACGCAGAATGCGCATGTGTTGAAACAGCCTCGGGTAGTCTCCAGTTGTACGAATGTTTGCTCCAGTTGAAAAAACAGCTGTTTTCCGGTGGTACGAGCCGTGAAAAGTTAAGTACACGGGCTATGCCGTTGTCTATATATTGCTTTTGAGGATTCATATAGCAGAGTCCCGGAATACTGTTCCATTTTTCCGGCTGGTTCCAGCAAGACAGCCATTGGGGGAATGCTTCTTCTCCCTCTCCCCTGAATACACAGTCGATGAAAGGGTTTTTATGCAGAAAGTCTTCATTGTTTCCTAAGAATTCAGGTCCACCCAAGATGAAGCAGCTATTGGGAAGCAATGCTTTTAATCTCGCTGTGACGTGCAACAGTTGTTCGTGGTTGAACAACCATGTCGTTGCGGCAATGATGTCGGGTTGGTGCCGGTATATTTCGTCGACAATCATTCCTACGTTTTCATTGATGGTGGCAGATACGATTTCCCATTTTACGGAATTGTTCTTTGCTATTTGTGCGTGCAGTGCAGGGAGTGCCAACGAAGAGTGTGCATACGAGCTATTGAGGTCTATCCAGAGAATTTTCATATTTGATTGAATTTCATCTTTGCAAAGATAACTGATTTTGCTTTTCGTATAAACAAAAAAGGGTTATATTTGCATGTCGGAAATCGAAAATAGTAGAGTTATTGGTATAGAATGTTTTTTGAAAGATGAAATATTCTTTTTGTATTCTTATTTCTATAAGGTGATAACGGGTTGTCTTATCACTGGCTTGATAAAGTAAGGAAGGAAGTACTATTAAGTGTGATTGATACAGAATGCAAAATATCGGAATAAGTTTCCAGCTATTTTGAACATTTTGAGAAAGTAAACTCTTTTGTACAAGGACTGGTTTAGGTAATTGATTCCTTCCTATGATGTAGGGATACTCTGTGAGGAGTATCCCTACAATTTTTTACATTGATTCCACGTTGCCTCCCTTTGGGGGATTGTTTGGACAATAACAAAAAAAGAGGAATATTCTTTCGAATTTCCTCTTCTTTGCGGGTGGCAGATGGGACTCGAACCCACGACATTCAGAACCACAATCTGACGCTCTAACCAACTGAACTACAGCCACCATGTTAGTGCATTTCTTAAATGCGGTGCAAAGATAGGGATAATCTTTAATATTGCAAAGAATGAGACGAAAATTTTTGAGATTTCTGCATTATTTTTTCTTCTCGTAGATACCTATATTGTGCTGCTGGAGCAGCTTTCGAGAGCTTTTGACAAAGATTTCCAGGTGTTTACGAGCTTCCGGCGTTAAATGTTCTGTAGGAAAACTGGCAGGATAAAGAATGTAATTTTTTTCTTTAGTAAGTTCCGGCCGGCCGGTCCAGACCAGATTATATCCACAATAGGAAACACGACAGTATGGAAAAGGCAGAGGATTGGAGTCTGGCAGGGGCGTCTGACTCTGACCGGTGTAAGAGGGACGGATGGGTTGGGGGAGAGGATGTTTCTCCAACTGCAAAGTGAAGATAAGGCCGCCGTCAGTGTTGGCCTTGCTCATATTGGAAATGAAGTTTCCCAAGGAGTAGACTATGATGTGCTGTTCGGTACCGTTGGTACGTAGTTCCATCGGTTGAATGACGTGAGGGTGTGAACCGATAATATGTGTTACGCCTTGTTGGAGCAACCAGTTGGCCAGTTCGCGTTGCTCACGGTTGGGAAGGGACTGATATTCCTCTCCCCAATGCATGCAGGCAATAATGGCATCCGGTTGGCGTGCCTTGGCACTTTGGATATCTTGCAGGATGGTATTCTTATCAATATAGTTTACGATATTGGGAGAGGTAGCCTTGATACCATTGGTGCCGTAAGTATAGTTGAGTAGGGCAATGCGAAAGCCGTTTCTGTTGATGAACAGGGGATAGCGTTGCCTGCGCTCCGACAGATTCTTGTAGGTGCCTGCGTAACGAATACCGGAGGAGTCAAGCAATTGTATGGTACGCTCCATTCCCTTTTTTCCACGGTCCAGACAGTGGTTGTTGGCTGTCAGTAAATCGAATCCGGCGTCCTTTATGGCCTGAAGATATTCATCGGGGGCGCTGAACATAGGATAGCCCCGATAGGGGCCTGCCCCCCAATGTGACTTCCAGATTTCCTATGGCGAGGTCTGCCTGGGATATTTGCTCTTTTATGAGGGAGAAGCAGGAGGAGTAGTCATATTTTCCTTCAGATACATGTGCAGCGTCTATTTGTGCCTGGTGCTGCATCAGGTCGCCGACAAATAATAGCGTAATCCTTTCCTGCGAGGAAAGGGTTACGCTATACAGTAGGACAACAATGAAGACGGCGAGCGTTTTCATCGCCTTGTTATTGGTAGATTGCTTTCTTGCCGGCGAGCAATGTATTCTTCATAAGGGAAACGATGGTCATGGGACCTACGCCTCCCGGTACGGGGGTAATGAATGAACATTTGGGAGCTACTTCGTCGAATTTCACATCACCGGTCAACTTGAATCCGGATTTCTTGGAGGTATCGGGCACACGGGTAGTACCTACATCAATAACGACAGCGCCTTCCTTGACCATTTCCGCCTTAACAAAGTTCGGTTGTCCCAACGCAGCAATGATGATGTCCGCTTCCTGGCATTCCTTTACCAGGTCTTTGCTGCGGCTGTGGCATACGGTCACTGTGGCATCGCCGGGATAAGCCTTCTGCATCATCAGGGCAGCCATGGGTTTGCCGACAATGTTACTGCGTCCCAATACCACGCATTTCTTGCCTGAAGTCTCTATCTGATAGCGCTTCAGCAGTTCGAGGATACCGTTGGGAGTAGCGGATACATAGCAGGGAAGGCCAATGGACATCCGTCCCACGTTGATGGGATGAAAGCCGTCCACATCCTTGCGGTAGTCGATGGTTTCAATCACTTTCTGCTCGGAGATATGCTTGGGCAAGGGAAGCTGTACGATGAAACCGTCCACATCCGCATCCTCGTTCAATTCGCGTACCTTGGCGAGCAGTTCCTTTTCGGTAACGTCTGCCTCGTAACGGATAAGTGAGGACTTGAATCCGCAAACTTCGCATGCTTTTACTTTGGCGGCAACGTAGGTTTCGCTACCTCCATCGTGTCCTACAAGAATGGCGGCCAGATGCGGGCGTTTACCCCCACGAGCCACTATTTCGGCTACTTCTGCTGCAATCTCTTGCTTTACTTGCTCTGAAATTGCTTTTCCATCAATCAGTGTCATAGGCTGTTATCTTATCTTTTAAGTTTCGGCATCATCTTACCCATCTTGCTGCCAGTGACCATCTTCATCATCTTGCGGGTCTGGTCAAACTGTTTCAGCAGGCGGTTTACTTCCTGAATATTCGTACCGCTACCTTTGGCAATGCGCTGGCGGCGTGAACCGTTCAGAATGGCCGGATTGCTGCGTTCTTCCGGAGTCATGGAGTAGATGATGGCTTCAATGCTCTTGAAGGCATTGTCGTCAATGTCTATATCCTTGATGGCTTTGCCTACGCCCGGTATCATGGAGGCAAGTTCCTTCAAGTTACCCATTTTCTTGATTTGTGCAATCTGGCTCAGGAAGTCGTTGAAGTCGAACTGGTTCTTGGCAATCTTCTTTTGCAGGCGTTTGGCTTCTTCCTCGTCATATTGTTCCTGCGCACGTTCCACCAAAGATACGATGTCACCCATACCGAGAATACGGTCGGCCATACGTGAGGGATGGAACTGGTCGATGGCATCCAGCTTTTCACCGGTACCTACAAACTTGATGGGCTTGTTTACCACCGAACGGATAGAAAGGGCGGCACCACCGCGGGTATCACCATCCAGTTTGGTCAATACTACACCATTGAAGTCGAGCCGTTCGTTGAATTCCTTAGCGGTATTCACTGCATCCTGACCGGTCATTGAATCCACTACGAACAGAATCTCGTCCGGATTGATGGCCTTCTTGATGGCGGCAATCTCGTTCATCATCTCCTCATCCACTGCCAGACGACCGGCTGTATCGACAATTACAAGGTCGTAACCTTTGGCTTTGGCTTCTTGGATGGCATTTTGGGCAATGGCTACCGGATTTTTGCTGTCCGGTTCCGAGTACATCGGTACGTCAATCTGTTCAGCCAGTACACGCAACTGCTCGATAGCGGCAGGACGGTACACGTCACAAGCCACCAATAACGGCTTTTTGTTCTTCTTGCTCTTCAGCATGCGGGCCAGCTTTCCGGAGAAAGTTGTTTTACCGGAGCCTTGCAAACCGGACATTAGGATAATGGCAGGCTTGGAGTCGAGGTTTATTTCAGAAGTCTCGCCGCCCATGAGCTGGGTCAGTTCATCGTGTACGATTTTTACCATCAGCTGGCTGGGCTTAACGGCTGTCAGCACGTTTTGTCCCAAGGCTTTTTCCTTAACGGTATCGGTGAAGTTTTTGGCTACCTTATAGTTCACGTCGGCATCCAAAAGTGCCTTACGTACGTCTTTCAGGGTTTCCGCAACATTGATTTCGGTGATTTTGCCCTCACCTTTCAAAATTTTAAACGACCTTTCAAGTCTCTCGCTTAAATTATCGAACATAGTATCTAATTACAATTACTAAATTACAAATTACTCTTATTGAGGCGCAAAAGTACAAAAAATCCCTTTAACTGCCTTCTTTTGAAGCAGAATATTATTGAAGACTTGCAGCGGGATGGGCGAAAAGAATGGAAGTGCCGGTCAAGGCACTGATAATCATCTATATTATTCTGTTTTTTTAGTTCTTTTTGCTTACTTTCTATTGATAATGTCTCTGGCGCAGGGTCCTTCGTGGTTGGGATATCCCGGTGCGTGGCTGCGCCATCTCTTGTCGGCTTCAACTTTCAGGCTTCGGTAGTCGTCCTGTGTGCGGCGGATGTAGTCGTCCAGCAGTGCCCGGTGCTCGGCCAGAATCTTTGAGTATTTGGGGTCATGGGCAAGGTTTCGTCTTTCTCCTTTATCCTTCAGCATATCATACAGTTCTTCCCCGTTGCCTTCCAGATAGTGTGTGTATTTGTATCTGGGACTGCGTATCATCCGTCCCGGGCTGACGGTCACTTCGTATTCACTGTGCCATTCGGAGGCTGCATAGGGGTGCTGTCTCTTTTGCTTCTCGCCTTTCAGGAAAGGGGCAAGGCTGATGCCGGGCTTGGAGGAAGGCACCGGAATGCCTGCCAGTTCACAGAGAGTGGGCAGCAGGTCGATAGTGGGTTGGGTCAGTAAATCTTCCACCGGTTTTTGACGGGGATGAATACCGGGACCGGCTATGATGAAGGGCACATTTGTCATTTCTTCGTAAAAGCTGACCTGCTTGGTTACCATGCGGTGTGACCCCATTCCGTCTCCGTGGTCTGCCAGTACAATGACAATTGTATTTTTGCCGGCGGGAGTGGAGTAGAGGGCTTCCAGTACACTCTCTATCTGTCTGGCCACTATCCGCGTGTAATGCTGGAAGGCGGCGACGTAGTGCCGGTAATTGTCCTCGTTCCAGTGGGCGGCTTGCATCATCCTCCGGTGGCTGCAGCAGATGTACTGAATGGGCAACGGAAGTTTTTCCCAGTCTTCCACTTCAAAGTTTTCGGGTAGTAGCGGGAGTGGTACTGATGGGGCTATCTATGTGCTCCCCTTTATTTTCGCCTACATATCCGCAGATATTGTGCGGGTTTTGGAAATCGGCTATGCAGATGAAAGGTTCTTGCGGTGGATTGCTGAGATAGGCCACGGCATCCTCGCAGGTTCCTACATCCAGAAAGCTGTCATTGTTGACGGGAAATTCGGGGTCGGTGAAGGGCTTGGCAACCGGTTCCTTGTGGCGGAATCCCCTTAGGGAACCCATGTCATGGGTTTTGCCAAAGTGGACGGCCTCATAACCGTTGGCGGTGAAGAGGCTTCCCAGGGTCGGAATGCTGTCGGGCAGCGGAGGATTGATGTGTTCGGCCGAGTTGGAACGTACATTGGTTTGATGCGGCATCAGTCCGCTCCATAAGGCAGCGCGTGACGGTTGGCTGAGGGGGCATCCCACGTATGCGTTGGCAAATGTTACACCTTGGGAGGCAATTCGGTCTATAGGTGGAGTGCAGCTGGGGTCGGCACCGTATGCGCCTACTACCCGCTGGGTCAGATGGTCGCATTGGATAATAAGAAAATTGGGCGATTGCTGTGCCATTACCGGAAAGCTGCACAATGCCATTCCCATAAAAGAGTGAATCGTTTTCATCAGATTTGGATTTTATTTGTTCAAGGTTATTGTATGGTGGCAAATGTATGAAAAAACGGATATAAAAAAAGCTTCCACCTACGTTTATGAACGTAAATGGAAGCTTTTGTACAATATCTGTATGCAGTTGCTGTTAACTGTTCATGCTCATCAGGAATTCGTCGTTGTCTTTGGTCTTCTCCAGACGGTCTTTTACGAAGTCCATGGCTTCTATCGGATTCATGTCGGCAAGGTACTTGCGGAGAATCCACATGCGGTCCAGTGTCTGCTTGTCTTGCAGCAGGTCGTCGCGGCGGGTGCTGGAGGCAACGATGTTGACAGCCGGGAAGATACGCTTGTTGGACAAGTTGCGGTCGAGCTGCAACTCCATATTACCCGTACCCTTGAATTCTTCGAAGATAACCTCGTCCATCTTTGAGCCAGTGTCAATCAAGGCAGTGGCAAGGATGGTCAGTGAACCGCCGCCCTCGATGTTACGTGCTGCACCGAAGAAGCGTTTGGGCTTATGCAATGCGTTGGCATCCACACCACCGGAAAGCACTTTGCCGGAAGCCGGGGATACGGTGTTGTAGGCACGTGCCAGGCGGGTGATGGAGTCGAGGAAGATGACAACATCGTGTCCGCATTCCACCATGCGTTTTGCTTTTTCAAGGACGATGCCGGCAATCTTCACGTGGCGTTCTGCCGGTTCGTCGAAGGTAGAGGCGATTACTTCCGCATTGACGGTACGCGCCATGTCGGTAACTTCCTCCGGGCGTTCGTCGATGAGCAGCATAATCATGTAGACTTCCGGATGATTGGCGGCAATGGCGTTGGCAATGTCTTTCATCAAGATGGTCTTACCGGTTTTGGGCTGTGCCACAATCAAGGCACGCTGGCCCTTACCGATGGGGGCAAACAAGTCTACGACACGGGCCGACATAGAGTCGGAGTATCCACCTTTGCAAAGCTTGAACTTCTCGTCCGGGAAGAGGGGGGTGAGGTGCTCGAACGGTACGCGGTCGCGTACGAAAGCCGGGTCACGTCCGTTTATTTTGGATACTTTTACCAGCGGGAAGTACTTTTCGCCTTCTTTCGGGGGACGGATTACGCCTTCTACCACATCACCGGTTTTCAGGCCGAACAATTTGATTTGTGATTGTGATACGTAAATATCGTCCGGTGAGGACAAATAGTTGTAATCGGAGGAACGGAGGAAGCCGTAGCCATCCTGCATGATTTCCAGTACACCGGTTCCGGTGAGGATGTCATCGAATTCGTACGTCTTCTCGCGTTCTATTACGGGTTTGCGTTCCGGAGCGGCGGGATAGTTCTCTCTGTTGTTATACGGTTGTGCAGGGCGCTGCTGCACGGGGCGCTGTTGGTTATAGCCACCGTTGCGGTTGTTATTGTTGTTGTTATTGTATGGGTTGTTGTTGTCGCGGGCGCGGAGGCGCGGGCGTTGTGGCTGTTGCGGTTCGGCTGGGGCAGCGGCAGGAGTGGGAGTGGCGGGAGTTTCCGCTTTGGTCGCTTCGAATTTGCCGATAAGTTCGGATGGCAATTCTATTTTTTCCGTAGGGAGGTCTTCAATGGGGATGAAGTCATCTGCCGCTTCGGCCAGGATAGGGCTTTCGTCCGGTACGATATTCTTTTCTGCTTTGGCTTCTGCCTGAGGTTCTGTTTTCGGAGCTTTAGCCTCGAAGTTCAATTCCGGTTCGGCAACCTTCGGGGTTTCCGTTGCTTGGGGTGCAGCAGTCTCTTCCTTTACCTTGCGGGGGCGTCCCGGTTTGCGTTTGGGTACGGCGGCTTCTTTGGCTGGCGCCGGCGTTGCAGCTTCTATGGTCGGTTCTTGGGGTGCTTCCACAGTTTTGGGTTGTTCTTTCGCAGCCGGTGCTTCCTCTGTTTTGGCTTTGGTGAGGTTTCCGTTTTTATTGGCTGAGAACACTTTGTCGGCACCTTCCTTTTTACGGTCTTTACAGTGACGCGCGAGCGTTTTTGCTTTTCCCCTTTACGCTCTTCCTTCAGCTTGTCGGCGGCAACTTTCTTGGTAGCGCCTGCGATAGCTTGTTCGTCAAGTATCTTGTAAACAAGTTCTTCTTTTTTGAGTGAGTCTGTTTTTTTTTATACCCAGTTCTTGGGCAATAGTTTGTAGTTCCGACAAATTTTTGTCGTTCAGTTGAATGATGTTATACATACAGTATATATGTGAATGGTTTAAAATTTACTTTTATTGAAAGGCATAAGTGCACAGTTGCAGTTGTTGTAGGAAGCAACTTGGGCAAGTTTACCTTGTGATATATGATTTATATGGGATATTTATTATTGAACCGGAAATCTGATAAACAATTCTTGCCACAGCAAGAAGTCGCAGAATGTTTCAACGGTGCAAAGGTAATAAATATTTTTGGTTTCATAAACAAATCATCTTTTTTTTAAATTTAAAACTTTATCTTTGCTGTATTAACAACAACATGAAGGATTGGTTTATGAATATAGATGAAGTACAGTTGATAACTTTTTCACCTACTTGTACCTCTAAACAAGTGGGAGAGGCAATTGTTCACGGAACGGGAATTTCGTCTGTCTCCAAAGTGGACCTCACCTTGGAGGCGGCGGGTAAAAGGGAAGTGCCTTCCCATGCTTTGGCGGTCATCACGGTGCCCGTATATGGCGGTCATGTGGCTCCTTTGGCATTGGAGCGGATGAAGGAGCTTCATGCTGACGGTGCACCTGCCGTGGTTGTGGTGGTGTACGGCAACCGGGCCTATGAGAAGGCTTTGGTGGAATTGGATGCTTTTGTCACGAAGTTGGGCTTCAAGGTAATTGCAGGTGCTACGTTTGTAGGAGAGCACTCTTATAGCAGTGAGAAATATCCGGTGGCATCCGGACGTCCGGATGCGGACGACTTGGAGTATGCAAAGCTTTTTGGTGAAAAAATACGTGCTAAAATTGCGGCGGCCGAAGATATGGAGAAACTGTATGGGGTGGATGTGACCCGTATCCAGCGTCCGCGCCAGCCTTTCTTCCCGTTGCTCCGCTTTTTGCGCAGAGTCGTCAAGTTGCGTAAGAGTGGGGTGCCTATGCCCCGTACTCCGCAAGTGGATGCGGAACGTTGTACGCATTGCGGATATTGCGTGAAGCATTGTCCTGCAGGAGCCATTATAAAAGGAGACGAGTGCAATACGGTTGCAGAGAAATGCATCAAATGTTGTGCTTGTGTGAAAGGCTGTCCGCAGAAGGCGCGCACGTATGACACGCCGTTTGCCGTATTGCTTTCCGATTGCTTCAAGAAACAGAAGGAGGACAGAATCATTCTGTGATGGCTACTGGTCAATGGTTGATACGACCAACACTTTCCGGGTTTTTTCGTCTATTCTGAAACGGTTGTCCACCCGTTCTCCCACCAGCCAGATGATGTCATCTCCGCAGCAAAGCACCCATTGCCGTTCTTTGCGCAGAAGGGAGAACTTGCGGTCGGTCAGGTAGTCGCTTACCTTCTTCCGGCCTTTCATGCCGAAGGGCACGAAGCTGTCTCCCTGCCTGCAAAGGCGCAGTGATAGGGGATGCTGGAGTTTGTCGGCATCAAAGCAGGCGGTAGCTTTGTCGCGTGGAATCATGAAATCCGGTGCATAGGGATGCTCTTTCATTTCCAATAACGGCTTTACGGCTTCCTGTACGGGTTCTATCAACAACGAGCCGCGGTCTTTGATGACACGCCAGCCGGGGGTGGCAAAGACTTTGCCGGGCTGTCCGTCCAATGTCCGGCAGATGTCCCTTACTTGTGCGGCGTTGAATCCAAGCGGATGCAGAATTTCAAATAAGACCGTTTCCGGTGCCGCTTCTTGCCTCAGGGCGCCGATACTTATGCCTTCCGGTGTCTTGACTCGCAGTTTGGCTTCTTCTATACCTATATTATATATAGAGGCGGCATCGTCCAGATGCTCTGCCGTTTTGAGGATGCTTTCCTTGACGGAGGGGTTTATCTCCTGCATCATGGGAAGCAGGTTCAAGCGTATTTTGTTGCGGGTATATTCGTCCTGCAGATTGGTGCTGTCCGTCACGTAGGCTTGCCCGATACTTTCCAGATAACCGACGATTTCCTTTCTGTCCAGGCAGAGCAAGGGGCGGACTATATGTCCGTTTCGGGGGCGTATACCCCGCAATCCGTTGATGCCGGTACCGCGAATCAGATTGAGCAGCAATGTCTCTACACTGTCATCTTGATGGTGGGCGACGGCAATGACAGCTGCACTGCATGCTTCCCTTGTTTTTTCGAACCACGCGTAGCGCAATTCCCTTGCAGCCATTTCGATGGAGATATGCCGTTCCTTTGCTTCCTGCTCCGTGTTGAAGTGGACGGTGTGCAGCGTCACCCGGTGCTCCAGGCAGAGCTGGCGTACAAAGTGCTCGTCGCGGTCGGATTCCGCTCCGCGCAGATGGAAGTTGCAATGGGCGGCTTCGCATGTGTATCCCAGGCTGAGGAGCAGGCGCAGCAACGCCACGGAGTCCGCCCCGCCGCTCAGTGCCACAAGTATCTTGTCGTCCAGCGAGAAGAGCTTGTGGCGCTCGATGTATTGTACTACCTTCTGCATATTCAACTATAGAGTGGTGCAAAGATAGTGCAAACGATTTTTATTGCCATATCTGCAAGTATCTATTTTCAGAATCTCTATCGGCTAAGGTCGTATTTGCTAAAAGCTAATCTTACCACAGCTGTGTTTTATGCATACCACACCTTTGTTCTTTTCTTACCACAGCTGTGGTAAGAAAAGAACAAAGGTGTGGTGAAGTTACGATTTAGTATCTCTGGAAGTAGTGTTTTGCCTTCTGGGCATTATTGTTTAGTGTCTCTTATTTAAAAACATTCTAAATTATTTGTGCCTTGCGGACATAAGTATTATCTTTGCCCCCAAAATAGAAAAGAAAGGCAGAAAGACTATGCGTTTGTCCGAATTGAATACCGGTGAAAAAGGTGTAATCGTAAAAGTGCTGGGACACGGTGGTTTCCGCAAACGGATTGTGGAAATGGGATTTATTAAAGGTAAAACAGTGGAGGTCTTGCTGAATGCCCCACTACGCGACCCTATCAAATACAAAGTAATGGGATATGAGATTTCTCTTCGTCGGCAGGAGGCTGAGATGATAGAGATTATCAGTGAGCAGGAAGCTAAGGAGCAGGCTGTGCAGCCCGATTACCACGAGGGGTTGGGCGAAAACATGCATCTGGGCGAAGATGAGCTGAAGCAACTGGCCCTCGGCAAACGCCGCACCATAAATGTGGCTTTGGTGGGAATCCCAACTGTGGTAAAACTTCTCTTTTCAACATCGCTTCCGGTTCGCACGAGCATGTGGGCAATTACAGTGGCGTTACGGTAGATGCCAAGGAGGGATATTTTGACTTCCAGGGCTACCATTTCCGTATTGTCGATCTTCCCGGAACCTATTCCCTCTCGGCCTACTCTCCCGAAGAAATCTATGTCCGCCGGCACATTATCAATGAAACGCCGGATATCATTATCAATGTTGTGGACTCTTCCAACCTGGAACGCAATCTCTATCTCACCACCCAGCTGATTGACATGAACGTGCGCATGGTGATTGCACTGAACATGTACGATGAGCTGGAAGCCAGTGGAAACACGCTGGACTATGTAAAGCTCAGCCAGTTGTTCGGAGTTCCGATGTTGCCTACGGTCAGCCGTAGCGGAAAAGGCATTGAACAGCTGTTCCATGTGATTATCAATATTTACGAAGGCGGCGACTTCCTCGACCATAAGGGCAGGATGCGCAGCGAGATATTGAGTGACCTTCGCAGCTGGCATCAGGAGTATGTTCCCGACCATGACTTCGGCAGCCATAAAGAAGAGATAGAACAGCCGCGTGGCTTCTACCGTCATATCCATATCAATCACGGTCCCGAGCTGGAACGTAGCATTGAGGAGGTGAATCGCGTCATCAGCGTCAATGAGAACATCCGCCACAAATATTCCACGCGTTTCCTTGCCATCAAGTTGCTGGAGAACGACGAAGACTTGAAAAAGATTGTGGAGGAGTTGCCCAATGGAAAGGAGATTCTTGCTGTCCGCGACCGGGAAGAGGCACGGATTGCCGAGGTGGTGAACGAGGAGAGCGAGCAGGCCATCACCGATGCCAAGTATGGTTTTATAGCCGGTGCCCTGCGCGAGACCTATGTGGACAATCATCAGGATACGTCGCGCACTACTCAAATCATAGACTCAATCGTTACTCACCGTGTATGGGGTTATCCCATTTTCTTCCTTTTCCTTTATCTGATGTTCGAAGGCACCTTTGTGCTGGGCGACTATCCTATGCAGGGGATTGAATGGCTGGTAGGCGAATTGGGCGACCTGATATGCAACAACATGTCCGAAGGACCGCTGAAGGACCTTCTGGTGGATGGTATTATCGGAGGTGTGGGCGGTGTCATTGTTTTCCTGCCGAATATTCTGTTGCTCTATTTCTTTATTTCCTTGATGGAAGACTCGGGCTATATGGCACGTGCCGCTTTCATTATGGATAAGATTATGCATAAAATGGGGCTGCATGGAAAGTCTTTCATTCCGCTGATTATGGGCTTTGGGTGTAATGTGCCCGCCATTATGGCTTCGCGTACCATTGAGAACCGCAAGAGCCGTCTGGTGACGATGCTCATCAATCCGCTGATGTCGTGCAGCGCTCGTCTACCCATCTATTTATTGCTGGTAGGCGCCTTCTTCCCGAACAATGCGAGCTTTGTGCTGTTAGTAATCTATGCCATCGGCATTCTGTTGGCAGTGGTCATGGCACGTCTTTTCTGCCGCTTTCTGGTGAAAGGAGACGATACGCCGTTTGTCATGGAGCTGCCGCCTTATCGTATGCCGACGTCCAAGGCCATCTTCCGCCATACGTGGGAGAAGGGGGCGCAGTATCTCCGCAAGATGGGAGGCATCATTATGGTGGCATCCATCGTTATCTGGGCATTGGGATATTATCCCAACCACGATGAATATGAAAGTGTGACGGAACAGCAGGAGAATTCCTACATCGGCCGGATTGGTAAAGCCATGGAACCGGTCATCGAACCGTTGGGATTCGACTGGAAGCTGGGCATCGGCATCCTTTCCGGCGTGGGCGCCAAGGAGCTGGTGGTAAGCACGCTCGGAGTGCTTTATGCCGACGATGCCGAGGCAGATGCCGTAAGCTTGGGTGAACGCATTCCGATAACGCCCCTGGTGGCTTTCGGTTACATGGTGTTTGTGCTGATTTATTTTCCGTGCATCGCCACGTTGGCAGCCATTAAAGGGGAGTCGGGCAGTTGGAAGTGGGCCGTGTTTGCGGGGCTTTATACTACTGCGCTGGCCTGGCTGATGTCTTTCGCAATTTATCAGATAGGAGGTCTGTTTTTATGATGAATAGTTGGCAGGAGTGGGTAGTAGCCTTATTGTTGTTGCTCTGCGCTGTGCGGATTGGCATGAGTATTTATTCTTTTTCTCATCGGGTCAAAGAAAATGGTAATCCGTGTGATAGTTGTGCAAGTGGCTGTGAACTAAAGAATTTGTATGATAAGAAGCGTGCGGAGTGCAGTGGAGTGACGAAAAAAAAGAAGAAAAGTTGTTGCGGATAGTTGGTAGTTTCAAAAAAAGTGCTACCTTTGCATCCGCAAACGAGAAATAAAGAGTTCTTGTAAGAACCGGTACCTTGGATGAGTGGCTTAGTCAGCGGTCTGCAAAACCGTGTACGGCAGTTCGAATCTGCCAGGTACCTCCAGTAATGAGAAAAGCTTCGACCAGAAATGGCCGGAGCTTTTGTCGTTTATTGGCTTTCAATACATTAACTACCTTGCCAATTCCCCAAAAAATCGTGCAGTGTAGCCCGATGTGTATCCCGCAATGTTAAAACAATACGATTGTAGCACATGATAAACATAAAAACATACCTTCGTCAATATAAAAACGATACGGCCGGTATCGTATGGATTTCATTTTACGTACAGAGACAAAAGGTGAATTTCTCTACCAAAGTAGCTGTGTCCTTGAAGAACTGGAACGATAAAAAAGGTATAGTGACTTCCGGTGACAAGCAAGCTGCAGACAAGAATCTGATTATTGAAACCATCCTGGCACGGATTAATAATGTGTTTGTAAAATACCGGCTTCGGGATAAGAAACTGTCGCGTGATCTTTTCTTAAGAGAATACAACCGTCCGAGTGATTATCCTACATTCTTCGATTTCGTCCGGGAGCACATGAAAAAGATTTCGCACCGTACGGAGTTGACCACCCTTCAGACCCACATGAGCGTCATGCGGAAGATAAAGGACTTTAATGCGAATCTGACCTTTGATGACATCACACATGAATGGTTGGATGTTTATTTCGCCCATTTACGGAAGGAGTTAGAGAACAATGCCAATACGGCTTATAAGAATATGGGGGTATTAAAGAAATATGTATTGGCCGCGTATAAAGCCGGATACATGACCGAGAATCCATTTGAGGACTGGTCTATCAAAAGAATATCCGCCACTTGCGTTTACTTGAATGAGGACGAGTTGGGCAGACTTGTGTCGTTATACAATTCAGGTGAGTTGGATTACAAACTACATAAGACATTGGAGTTTTTTCTGTTTCTGTGCTTCAGCAGCCTGCATGTAGGAGATGCGAAAAAGCTCCAGCTTGAGCAATTTACCGAAGATCATTTCACTTACTTCAGGATGAAGCTCCGCAACAGTAAGCCGGAACCGATTCAGATACCGATTTCTGAACCGCTCCGAAACTTGCTGTTCCGGATTGTCGGTACCAGGAAAAAAGGTCCTTTGTTTGAGGTGATTCAGGCCGATCAAACGATGAATCGTAATCTGAAGGATATTGCCGCCATTGCAGGGATTGATAAACCTATCACTCATAAAGTAGGGAGGCATACTTTTGCGACCATTTATTTGAGGCACACCAAAGACCTTGCGGCGCTGAAGGAGCTTCTGGGACATTCGGACATGAAGGAAACGCTGGTCTATGCGCACGTCATGGATGAGAGTAAGAGGGAAGGTATGCAATGTTTCAATAGCTTCACTCTATAATATAGGGGTAAAAGCCGTACAATCGTGCGGATAATTCATAACATTTTATTTATCAAATAAATGCGGCTGCACCGATTTGTACAAGTTCGTACAAAATGAGGTGCAGCCGCACGAATTTATGCTCTCTCGTACATCACCCAGTAGGGTTGTCCTGCCAAATATTCTACATGGTACCCGGCATCAGCCAGTTGTTTGGCCAGCGCCATCGGAGCGACATCGACAATGTTCGACAGCTCATATACCAGTTCAGCGGTGGTCTTGTAACATTTCTGTGAAGTGGTACCGATGGGTGAATAGTTCTGGCCGATGAAGTTTGCTATGGCTTTCTGCCGTTCGGCTTGTTGCTTCTCCAATTCGTCTCGTTTGTCCGGTTCTTCGTCGTTTTGATAAGAACGGAATCCTATCTTCTTGCTCATAGTGCGCCTCCTTTCTCTTCTTCCGGAGTCAAGCTTCTTATCATGGATGACACTATGCGTAAATCACTTATTACGGATATAATGTCATCAGCACTAACTTCATTGTTGACTTTCAAGTCTAAGATTAATCCAGTAGCTCTATCTATGGTATTGCAACAAGCACCGGCAACACCATTTTGTAAAATCGAGATGGTTTCGCTGATGGAGGAGGTCAATACGATGTTATTGATTTCGGTATTCATTCTTTGCCTCCTTCCTGTTCCAGCATATTCGCCTTCTCACTGAACTGATAAACGGAACGTACCTTGCAAATATCGAGAAAGAATACCGTGTCGGGGCATCCACCACTTATGACATGAGCCTCGATACGTATGGTACAATCACGTCCCAAAGGGGTAGCAGTACATTTCATGCGCTTCAAGTTCGGGTGTTCAGCATTAATGCGGTTGACCGTATCGCCTATTTCATGCTTGAGTGCATCCAGGGAAAGTTCATCCTTGATAAGAACGTTTTTATACTTCTCTACATAATCAATAACCTTTTTCCATGCCCGGTTCTTGGGGGAATAGGTCTGCAGATGGTAAACAAAGAACATCATGCTTTGCCTCCTTTCTCATTAAAGGTGATGTTGACTGTCCCACCATTGACATAGATGGAAATGGATTTGTCGCTACGTGCTGCACGGATACGTTTACGTCCGGCGCACAGTTCAATACCCAACTGGGCAAACAGTTCTTGAACCTTCTCTGCGGATACATAGCGTCCGCGGGCGCTTTGGGCTTGTTTTCTCATAATGAAACGCTATTTAAATAAAACAATAACAATGCTCCAATAAAAGACGGGAAGGGAACTTTCTCCAAAAAACGGAAAACTTATAAACAAAGAAAGTTCCGCTTTCCCGTTGCGTTTCACCTTGAGAAGGCAGTGGGTGCATTAACACTCCACACGGGGGTCGGAACTATATGATACCATTGGGCATAAAAAATGCCAACGGCAAAAGTTGGCGAACAATCTCGCCTTCTCAAAATGAAACGCACCACAAAGATGAGAGTTTATTTTGAAATGGCAAAAGAAAAGCGGAGATTTTTTGTCTCCGCTTCAATTTTTATTATCCTTTCAAATATTTATCTACTGTATCAAAATCGAGAGTCACATCAACCATCTCCAGCAATTTTCCATACTTAGTCAAAATAGCTTGTTTTGCTTTATCATGTTCTGGAAGAACGGAAAAGAAAGCGGCGGTAAACAGCTTATCCAAACTTATTTCATGGAGAAGCAATTCTTTTGCCTTATCTTTCTCCCCAGTCGAGCAATACAGTAAGAACATTGCTTGAAAGTTTTCGTTTGGTACCATTTTCTTTTTAATTTCCTCTACATGATTACATAATGCAAAGAATCGAACAAGCAGAACGATTTCAATAACAGCAGTCAAAAAAATAATAAAATGAATAATTGTTTCCATTTGGTGTTTATTTATATTAATTCGTACAAAAATCAGAATAACTATTCAGTTAACGAAAAGAAAAGCGGAGATTTTTTGTTTCTCTGCTTCGACTTCAATTATTTTTCGTAATTCTGGAAAACTTCTGTTAGTGCCTTATACAAAAGACTTTAGGAGAATTACCCGATTTTGAGGTAATGAATTAGCAACTGTGCCATATGCTATGTTCTGCCTTGAATTGCATTCAAGTAACTCTTTATTATTGCAAAGGTATAAAAATTATTTGGCAAGCAATAAAAAAATAGGATATATTTTGTCTCTTGTCAAATAATTCTATTGATGTTATTTTTATAACTTTCCATTTACCCTGTCCAGCATATATAACATCGGCAGTAACATAGCAGTCTTTCGTGATATTATACTCACAAAGAACAGAATGATGAACGTAGTAATCACCAATAAATGCAAAATCAGGAGAATCATCCCAAGAACCATTTTTATATTTTAATTCTAAGTGACCTTGAATTGTCTTTTATTGCACTTGTGTTTATTTCTGCAGTTTCTTCTACATTAAGTACAATAGGCCTTTTTTCACCTTTCCTGTCTTTTTGTTACACAATAGAATATTTTCAAGCATTGTCCTACTTCGGGACGAAGATCCGTATCATTAAAGAATACGATACCTCCAATTTTTCCTTGACCGAAAGTGTAATGGAATAATTTTTTTTTTGTATGTTTATATCGTCAACGACCACAATACCAGAATTAAAATTCGGTAAAGCAGTTTCTTTATTTACTTTTTTTTCTACATTAGCAATAACTACTTTGGTTTCATTCTTTTTTTATAATAGTATATTCTCTGAAACTGACAAAATCCCCTTTTGAAATAGTGCCCCATTTTTCTTTAAAAGCTTGAAATATTTGCTGGGAATCTTGCGTTACAATATGTAGAATTTTCTTCTCTTCATTCAAATATTCTACATATCCAAACTTTTGGGGAAGTCCCATCCATAGCCTTGTTTCACTCTTATGCATGCAAAGAGGTATATATTTAGCTTCTGTCACTTTTGTTTTATTCCAAGAGAAGCAACTTGTCTGAATTTGCTTTTCCTCTTTATCTACATGACACTTCACTCTAAAAACAGAACCAAATATCGCATTCGTCAAAAAAAGGAAACCGCTTTACATTCACTTGAAATATAACGTCTACCCCATTTGTGAGAGTGCAATAAGTTTTTTCCGTCTTTTTCCCATCTATCCACCAGCGTAACCTCTTTTTTGCTTCAATTTCTGAAAAAGCGTACTCTTCAGCAATGGTGGCATATCTATTATACAATAGCTTATTATTATTGGGCGGAATAACTGATATGTCGACTCGTTCAATATATTCTTGGTATTTCCGGGAAGTGTTTTCATGAAATTTCTTATATATATTCAATTCGCATAAGGCTTCAGATGTTAGCTCTTCCTTTATAAGCAGGTCGGCTAAAGTCAAATGAATAGAGCCGAGAAAATCTTCATTTCGTTCAACAAGTAAAGCCTTAGAAAGCAATGCTATCTTTAATTCATTACTATCTTGTATACAATCTGCCAATTCACTCCATACATAGTATTTTTCACTCATTTCAAGTAATAAAGATTTGTACACATTGATAGCAAGGTCATATTGCTGTTGCCATGTATATATTATTGCTCGTTGTCTTAATATCCATTCATCTTTTTTAGCACGTTCAATAAGAACATTATACAATGAATCTAACCAAGATACTAGTTCTGCATCTCTTGGGTGTGATTCTTTGAGATATTCATAACACTTCTTTGCTGCTTTTTAACAGCCAAAGGTTTATAAGTGTTACCATTATTATCTGTTTCTTCTTTCCAATCAGCATCCATGAGGTTTTTCATATCTCCAATCTCTAAAAAAGTAAATAAATCTCCATGTTTCTTGACCATTCATGTGACGCTCTGCAATTTTCAACACTTCAGAATGCCAATGAGAAGCACCATAAACGGCGTTTCTTTTATTATAGACAGTAAAAGCTTCAAACATCTCACGCATTTTACCTTCTTTTTGAAGATTCATAATTTCCCAAAACTGCGGTTCACGTAACAGGTCAAGTGTTTCTGTTTTTGGGAGATTTATCTTTTCACACAGCATCTCGACATCAATATCCTCGCCGCTATTTACAATTTGACGACATATACGAGAAATAAGCGAGGGAATTTCACTACCATTGTAATAGCCCTTGTTCAAATCTTCATAACGTAAATTTTCTGGTTCCCAGAGCATAAAGAAACGGTAAAAACTAAAATCAGAATGTTCTTTTTTGAGAAACTCAAAGCAAAGTTCAATATTTGAGAATGAAGCATTGAAGGACGTTCATTCCTAAGATACATATAGTCTTTTTAGCAACGTTCTTATTTCCAACGATGTCAAATTTGAAATTTTAGCCTTGATATAACGATAAATTATCCAGCCTAACTCTTCATGCAAAGCTGAATCTACATCATTTGCAGAGTCAATATAATTCTTTACCTGAACATAAGCATTTGAAGGATCATTTTTTGATAGCTCGGATGCTTTTGAAATAGCATCAGCGTTAGGTTGCAATCGTTTATACAAATTAGTATAAGCTCTTTCTCCTGCGCCACTATCATCCACCATTGTAGGAAGTAATGAAGACATCTCTTTCAAGCAAATTTTAGCTTTATCTATGGCGTTTCTATTGCATAGTTGCTGACATATATCACGCAGAACCCAAAAGAGAGACATTTGTGCCCATGGGTTATTCCTATCTTCTTTCAGATCATCTATGGCCATCTTATATGCTTCTTTTAGATTACCACTTTTACGCAATAATGTTACTTCTTTTACAGACATTAGTATTCTTCTATTATGTTAATTTTTCTATGAGTTGTGACAGTTTAATATCAGCTTCTCCGATATCAGAAAGTGGAGCAGCATAGTTAATAAACCCTTTCCCATTAAAGAAAAAAGTTATAGCAGCATAATTACCAGAAGCTTTCATATAATATACGAGTTGGTAATGTTCTTCCACCACATTTGTTAATATGATACCACATTCATCACACAAAGAAATCATGCGACTATGTAGCATCTTTAATGACTCCAAAGATGGATGATAGTCTATTTTAAATTTGATATTTTCATCATTCTGGAAGAAAAACAACAACTCAGTGTCATTGGCATCTGTTTCATATTTTGTAAACAGACCTGCTCCATTATATATTGCATCAATTCTTACTATACCGGTTGGTGTATTTACTTCATAAATATCTCTCCAAGGTTTACAGATAACGTTCTTTACTGAATATAGAGTTCCATTCATATTCTTTACAACAGACCAATATTTACATTTTACTGAAGGTAATATTGATGAAGGATGAAAAGGTGTATCCTCTATATTATCAAAAGATAAAGCATTAACAGCTGTTTTTGCAGTTTTATTGATAGGGGTTATTTTAAGAGATGTAATAGGTGTTACATCAGGAAGATTAATACACCATAACATCTTAGAAGCTCGAGTTATCGCTGTATATTTCCAACGAAGGCTATCCACATCAAGCCCTGTGCGTCTTGAAAAATCTACATAAACTGTATTCCATTCACCACCCTGTGATTTATGGCATGTAAAAGCATAACCGTACTTTACATGAAGAGCATTGTAGAAAGGGTCTCCCCACATTGCCTTAGTAAATTCTTCAGATTTAGGATTAGTCAATCCTTTCTCCGTACGCATACGCATTACCATATTGATATAAAGAGCCTTCATTTCGTCAATTGTCAGTGAAGGTCGCTTGTGTTTTGGAGTAATGTATCAATAATATAGCGTTTATAAATATTACCATCTTCTACTTGAAAACTTATTTCTCTGAAATCAAGCGTAATGATTTCTTTTACTTTTCTCCCATTTTTTTCAGTCCAAATAGGTGCAGACTGAGAGATAATATCATTTGATGTTTCTACTACAGTTATGATATCACCATTCAATAATTCACATTTATCATAATAGTAGCTATTGCATACTACCATCAATTTATCTCCTACCGCCACATGATTCGTTTCAGGAAATATTATATTACGAATAGCCGTATTATAATCAGCTGCTTGTTGATTTGAGAAACAAACTATAGCAGACGATTGTTCTGGATCTTCACAATATTTCTTAGCAACTTCCATTGCTCCAATATCCATTACTTCATGTTCCTTTTTCTTGAACACAAGGCGATTTCGTTCTTTTTTCCGAATCAACTCACGAAGTATTGTAGCATTAGCCAAAATACAACTATTCTTATCTTGACGAACAATGTCTGTGAGCTCATAAGAATATACATTCATTTCTAGTATATCAAAATAAGTTTCATCTAATGCAACAGAACAATCATCACCTACGGGAGGCAACTGCATAGGGTCACCAACAAAAATTACCTTTCCACCGAAGTTTAATCTTGCATAACTAAGTAAATCTTTTATTAATACTCCTGTACCAAATTGGAAAAGTTCATTCTTTGATTCACGAGAACTAATCATGGAGGCTTCGTCAATAATATAAATACACCTCTCGTGGTTATCTTTAAGTGGAAATATATATTTAAGTGTTCCTTCAGATTCTTCCACTATTAGATGAGAAAAATTATAGATTCCCCTATGAATAGTAGAAGCACCATAATTTGGTAATTTAGAACGTAATATTTTTGCAGCACGTCCGGTCGGAGCCATTAACTGAATATGTAAAGATTGAGTAGATAAATAATCTGCAATACTACGAATCAATGTCGTTTTACCTGTACCTGCATATCCTTTCAAAATAAATACTTGGCTATCTTTATCTGCAATGAACTTTTCAATCATTATCATTGCTTGCTTCTGTTGTGCAGTTAATATCATTTATATTCCATTTTATGTTATTCATATTTGTCACCATAAGGCTAAACTAAAAAGCGTGGAACTGTATGCCACACTCTTTACTTGAAGGTCGTAGGAAACCATAGATGCAGATGTAACAATAGCAGCCCACGCTATATGCGTGAGAACCACTATGCTATCCTTGCATCTAATTGAAAATTTCCTACGTTTTCAAGTACAAGATGAGCATAACGCTTCTTCTATTTTCATATGTCTTTGGACAGAGTTGTCTCAATCCATTTGCAAAAGTATAAAAAAGCCGTGATAATCCGCTCAATACAGGCAGATTATTACGGCCGTTCCTTTGATTTATAGTTTTATACCTCTATCTTGTTTCTGCTTAGGTATTCCCATGGCTTCCCTAAACTCATTCATCTTCTTTCTGAACCAGTTCACATGTGAAACCCCGTCTATCTTGAAATCGAATTTACCGCTTTCATCCTGTTTGATGGAGCAGACAGAATGTCGGGTATCAAAACTTCGGTTAAACTCGGAAGAATAGAGTTTACCTTTTATTCCGACCTCCTTGAACTCGCACAGTCTTCTGATTATTCCGTCATTGAAACCCAAACGTTCACGTAGGAAGTTTACCACAGGTATAAGCTTCTCCACATACGGAAAGTAGCGTCTGACAAAATCTGTAAACTCCGACAGCTTACGGTGCTGTTGCTCGTAAGCGTTTCTTATCTCCTGTATCTGTTCGGCTTGTTGCCGTTCCCGTTGTCGGGCTTCGTCTTCAAGTTCAAGGATGCGGTCTTGCAAGTCCTCGTTCCTACGTTCCAATGATTTCATTTTTCCACTTCCGAAAAGAGAACCCACACTGCTTGCAAGGGCGGTTGCCGTATCGGTGGCTGCGCTTTTGAACTTGTCGGTGCGGATTTCCGCTTACCTGTCTCAACTCCTCCTGCGCTTTGGTCTTCTTCTCCTGCAATAGTCTGGTTTCGGTTTCAAGGGTTTCATTCTTCTTTTTCAAGTCCCGATAATACTGCATGGTGGTAGTGTGCCGTGCTTCCGAGCCCCGTACCCCACGTTGCAATCCGTATTTCGTCATCACCCTTGCGTAATTGTCGTGGTAGGCAATCAAGGTCTGGCGGTTGAACAGGTCATCGGCACACAAACGGACGGAATTTGTTTTCTTGCGGTACTTGCGCTTGCCGTCCGTCTGTTCTTTCTTGGCTTTGCGCCTTTCACCTATTACGATGGGAACAACGGCTGCGTGGATGTGTGGAGTCTTCTCGTCCATGTGCAGATGGGCAGCAACCACATTGTCTTTGCCAAATGTGGCTTGAAGCCATTGGATGCTGTCGTTGCACCATTCATCAAGCTTTCCTTTTTCCTGTATGTTCATCATGTCCTCGTGCGTACCCGATAAAACCACCCGGACAACACGGACTTGGTCGTGTGTGATTTTCCGTCTGATGCCTGCCGTGTTCAGCCTGTGGGCAATCGCTTCATCCCTGCCGTGAACGCCATCGGGGTATTCGACAAGCACCCTGTTCAGATGTGTTCTTGTCGGGTCTGCGTTTTTAGGTATTATCTTTCTCTCTATATGGTCGGACTGCGTGGTGTCCGATGTCCCCTTTGCTTTCTTTATGTCCAATGAAAAATATCCCATATTATTTCTATTTTTGCGGTTATCGTTATGTTTCTTCTCTCTGCCTGTGGCATCGGTTCACAGGGTTTATTATGCAAATGAGTCCTTGCTGCACTCGTTTGCACAGGGTTTCCAAAGGGATTTCCCTTTGGCTCGATAGGGTGTTTTTAGCGTTACGGAGTAATGCGTGAAGAAAACGCCCTATTGAGCTATGGTATTTCTGTCTAAATACCTTTGGGAAAGCGAACGTGCATATTACAGATGAAATCCCCCTTTCTTTTTCGGTGGCTGCATCATCCGCCTTGCGAATTGGACTTGCTTCTTCTCCTTTATCGGCTCTGCCGATTGGGACAAGGGCTTACCGCACAGGTAGTCGTTCAAGTCCTTATACTCACGATAGTACATTGACTTGTCAAGCAGGCGTTCCCCAAACTTCTCTTTCAGTTTCGTGCAGGTGTTCCGTCCTGCCGTGTCGTTGTCAAGGAAACAGCCGACTTGGGTGTAGGTCTCCAATATGCTTTCCGCTTTTGCAAGATTGGAAACGGAGTTCAATATGATATAGTCCTGTGTGTCCAATCGCGGGTGTTGCGGATTGTTTTCTACTCGGATGGTAAGGAATGAAAGGTAATCCATGAACCCCTCAAACAGGTAACACATACATCGTTGTCCGCCCTGCTGTCGGATATGGGTGATGTCTTTCGGGGCGACACATCCCTTGAAGTATCTGTTGCGCACTTCATATCCTCCTGCCATGTTCGGAAAGCCGATGGCAAAATAGGGTTTGTCGGCATTCATAAACCGAAGCTCCCTGCATTCTCTTTTGGCAAGTCCGATGTTTATTCCCCTTTCTTGCAGATAGGCGATAAGAGCAGGAGAGGACAACTCACCAACCCTTAATCCCTGATAAGGCTGATTGTCGGAATGCTGTCTGCCAAAAGAGAACGATGCAGGGCGGATGTATGCTGTCCGCTCCTCTATGCGTTTCAGCAGATAGGCTACATCTCCCGAATGGTAGAGTTCCGCTGCCAATGCAATGATATTACCGCCTTTGCCGATGCCGAAGTCGTACCATTTTTCAAGCTCGGTGTTTACCTTGAACGATGCGTCCGTTTCTTCCCGTAACGGTGATTTGTACCACAGGTTCTTGCCTTGTTGCTTTACAGGCGTATAGCCCAGACTTTGCAGATAGTCTGCCAGTTTGATTTGCTTTACATCTTGGATTGTCATATTACATACGGTTTTGAAGTTGATGAAAATTTGTTGATTTGATGAACTGTTGATGTAATATGTTTATATACAGCCTCGTAACCTCTCAACATCTTCTCAACAAACCGCTCACCAAAAGAGAAATCCACAAACGGGTGTCGGTGGTCTCTCAACTTCTCTTTTGGCTTGTTGAAATTTTGTTGAGAATGTATATCGTTTATTGTCAGTGTATTTATACCCATATTCAACAATTCAACAGAAAAATGATAGTATTACAGGGATTCGAGTTGCTCCCTTGTGACGGTGTAGAAGCGTCCCACCCTCTTTATCGGCTCATAGTGACAACTTCTGTTGTAATTGCCCTGATAAGTGGTGTAGGTAAGCCCGTTTGGTGCAGGTGTTAGTTTCCAGCACTCCTGCACCACCTTACGCACTTGGTGCTTTTCCGCCTTTACCTGCGAGTGCACCAGCAGTACGACAAGGTCGTTAAGGCAGAATGAAACGCTATCCACATCCATTGCAACCATAATGTCAAGCAGCAGTTCCGACATCTCTATCTCCAGCCGATTGCGGTTGCTACGGATAATCTTCTGCAAGGCTTCTGTATGCAGCAATGTGGGGTTGAACCACATCCGGCTTTCCTTTTCGGTGGACAGTTTTCTGTGTTGCAGGAAATGGAGAAAGGCGGGTATCTCCGCTTTCAGCTTTTGCAGGAAGTCGGTATCATCGGACTGCAAGCGGTCTATCTTGCGCACCCAATAGCGTGTTTCCCCTGCGTCTATGATTACGGGCAGATGCTCGTTGTTGGAACACAGCACGAATTTGGCGAAGAACGCAATCTCGTCACGGTCTTTGCCTTTGGCTTCCACCTTGTAGGATAAGGTAGTGCTAAGGTTCTTCAACCGCTCGCTATCCTCCCTGCGGTTGAGCAGCACCTCATCCACCACGATAAGCAACTTGCCAGCCCAGTCGGAATTGAACTGGCTGCGGAAATCCTCGTTGGTGTTGAAAGTCACATTGTTCTGAAAAAGGGCTTTCAGAAAGTTCAGGAAGGTGCTTTTGCCCGTGTTGCGTTCTTCCGACACCAACAGCAGGATAGGCAACTTCTGAATCGGTTGCAGGTAAAGCAGTTGTAGATAGTCCATCCCCAACTCGTATTGTTCCCCGAAGATGTGCTGTACCAAAGATTGGATATGCGATAAATCGCCCTCCTGCGGTCGGTGGTCTATCGGTTCGTAAAGGTTAAGGAACTTGCCGACCACGGAACGGTAGCCGATGTGTTCGGGTACGGTGCAGAAGCCGTCATACTTGGGAACGCTGCCGATGTAATCCTTGCCGTAATCCTGTCGCAGGGTCTCGTTGTTCCATGCGATGCGTTTCTTCACATACCCTCCGTTCAGTCTCGGTTGCTCCACAATCTTGTAGAGCGTTGTCCCGACACGGATAAATTCTTCCTTTGCCATGCCGCCATCCGATGGCGATCTGTGGCTGTCTTGTTGTTCGATAGCTGACATAATCAAATGGTTTTAAGTTTGAAAATTACCAGCTGCAAAAATATAATCAATTATCGGATAGGTTGTTATGCAAAACACGGCAGAATGGTGACAAATAGCCCCCGAAACAAAAACGTTCAATGGCTTGGGGCTGTGCAAACGGAAAAACTCCCGAAAAGCAAATGTCGGATTACGCTTTTCGGGAGAAAAAATCAGAGCGTCTGTCGTTCTGTCGTACTGACTTAATGAATTACTGACTTACCGAGTGAATAATGTCAGGCATTCAGCTACGAGAAGTATTCGGATTTGGATATACCGTTGGTATTCAGCGAGAAAAAGATGCTTGTTTTCTCTTTTCGCAGGTACAGTCTTTCAAGAACGGCATTGCGTACCCGTTCCGCTCCGAATGTGCCGATATGGAAAGCAAGGGTAACTATCGCTTCAAGGTTGTAAACCTCCATACAGCAATTATCGGATACCCGTATGCTTCGCCTTATCCCGTATTCCCTTAAAACTCCGCTCTTGCAAAGAGCCTTCAGCCCTGCACGGAATGTCGGGGCGGTTACTCCGAACAGGTCGCAAAGTTCCCATTCGCTCATGGCGGTTGCGCTAATGTCGGTCGGCAAGGTGATGTTGCCGTTGCCGTCCGTTGTGATGATGCTTCGTTTCATGGCTATGCTTGGTTATGGGGTTACACTTCCGAACGATGCGTTCAGCTTGTTGCCGAACATCGTCAGGTCATTGTCAAGTTTCTGTGTGGTTATCTTCGCATAGATTTGAGTCGTGACAATGTTCGTGTGTCCCAGAACACGGCTCACGCTTTCAATGGGCATCCCCTTGCTAAGAGCCAGTGTTCCAAACGTATGACGTGCGCAATGGTAGGAGATATGCTTCTCTATTCCGCATTCCGCCATTACCTTTTTCAGCTGTTTGCACATCGTCCAATAGTTGATTTTCCCGAAAACCAGCTTGTCTTCCGACAGATACTTGTACCGTTCGATTATCTGCAAGGGAATATCCAGCAACTTCACTTGGAACGGGACATTTGTCTTGTGCCGTTTCGACAATATCCATTTCTCACCGTTCACCTCCACTATTTCATCCGTTGTGAGTTCTTTCATATCCACGAAAGACAAGGCGGTGAAGCAGGCGAAAATGAACAGGTCTCGCACCAATGCGAGGGTGGGGTTGTCAAACTCGTGCGCCATGATTCTTTTGATTTCGTCCTCTGTCAGATATTCCCGTTCCTTAACATTCGGGCTGATATGGAACTGCGCAAACGGATTTCTCGGTATCAGTCCGTTATAGTGCGCACGCATGACCACGCCTTTCAGCCACATGCAGTTCAGCCAGATGGTGGCGTTTTTCAGTCCCCGTTCAGCTGTAAGATAAGCCGCAAACTCCTTGATGAAGTCGGGTGTAAGTTCCAGCATGGACATGTCTGTCCGTTTGTAGAATGACTTGATAAAGGCTGCGACATAGTTCCTTGCTCTTACCATGACCTTGTACGTGCCGATGCTGCGGTCTTTACCGACACGTTTCAGAAAGTTGGCGCAATCCTTGTCAAAAGCCTTTATCAGTGTCTCATACTCGCTTCCTACCCCTTGGTAGGCATTGCGCACCATTTCAGCCGTTACGTATGCCTCTCGGTCGGATATGCGCTGATAGTGCTTGATGATTTGCGCCTTGATGTTGTCCAATGCCAGATTGATGTTCCGTGCTTCGGCGCTCTTGCCTTTGGCTCGGTTGCCTTTCGCATCCCAAAGGGTTTTCGGGATGGTCTGCTTGCAACTGAACTGCGCCACAGTACCGTTGATTGTCACTCGTCCCATGATGGGGACAATACCGTCTTTCTCCTTGCTGCCGTTCACGTAGAACAGCACTTTGAATGTACTTCTTGTCATACTCGTTTTTTGTTTGCAAAGTTAAATATCAACGAGTTAGACCTTGATACGCAAATCGGTGACAAACGGTGCAATAGCATCTCTCATATGTTAAATCTTACTCTTTCACGGGTAATGATTTGCAAACCATTCTTCTTCTTAAATCCGCTTTTCTTTGCGTTTCCCGATTTTTCGGCTTGTCATCATTTGACACCGTAACAACTCTGATATTAAGTCGTTTAGCGTCATTTCTCCCGTTTTTTTCGAGGTTATTCCAGA
>VOFJ01000112.1_pt1 | contig 38863 bp, 43 predicted proteins | sample 5384081 | NCBI WGS metagenome assembly VOFJ01 (sample SAMN12384729, study PRJNA508395) | human gut metagenome | isolation source: healthy gut I | host: Homo sapiens
TTGCACTGGCAGTGATCGCGGCAGGGCTGTTCCTGCTGCAGTGCTGAAGGAGGGTAAGGCATGATGAAGGTTGTTGTATGGAAAAGTCCCAAGTGCTTACGCGGGATCCTGTGCTGCCTGTTGCATGTAAACAGGGCATAAGAAAAGCGCATTCGCAGATAAATCTCTGTGAATGCGCTTTTGGCTGTTTATGGAATTGTTACTTCTTTTTCAGTCGTGCTGCCGAAGCCGCCGGTGCGTTCACCGTCAGCCTCATCGTCCACGGTGATACCGAACGGCAGGAAAATACCCTGTGCAAAGCCGTCGCCTGCGGCAACCGATAGGGTTTTGCCCCCTTGTGATCGTCGCTGGTCATCTTAATGAGAATGTGTCCTTCATTTTTAGCCTCAAAGTAGTCGCTGTCGATAATGCCGACCGTATTGTCAAGCTGCAGACGGTGACGGAAGCCCAGACCGGAACGCGGGTACAGGCTCAGCACCCAGCCGTCCTCGATCATAACGCGGATACCGGTCGGAATAAGGATGGTCTCATGCGGAACAAGCGTAAAGCTTTCCGGCGCAAAAAAATCATAGCCGGCAGAGCCCTTGGTCGCGCGCGGCGCGGCAGCTGGATGTTCTGATAGACCTTCTTGGCCTCATCCGCGCTGCGGCGGGTAGCCGTGCACCAGTCACGGACAAACTGTTCCTCGGATACCTTGAAAAACTGTGCGATCTGTTGCATAATTCAGCACTCCTTTTTACTTATCGTCATGCAGGACGATACTGTTAGCCGCAAGCGTGCGCGGAACATCAATCACGCGCTGGTTGGCACTGCCGCGCCAGTGAAGCTGCGGATCGGCCTGCGCCTGTACAAAACGACCGTCGATCAGCACGTCAATCTGATCAAGAAACGGCAGCCACTTGATTTCCTCCCAGCGGTAGCCCTGTATACAGCCAGATGGTCTTATCCGGAAACTTTTTTGCCGAATCTCGCGGCACAGCTCGCTGATCTCCTCGCGGTTGCCGGGGAAAAGCGGATCACCGCCGGAAAACGTGATGCCGGAGATATAGTCCTTGCCAAGCTCGGTGAACAGCTCAGCCTTTGCTGCCTGCTCAAACAGCAGTCCGCCTTCCGCGTCCCATGTGATGGGGTTGTGACAGCCGGGACAGGCGTGTCCGCAGCCTGCCACCCACAGTACGACCCGCAGACCATCGCCGTTCAGCATATCGTCCTTGGTTATATTGTGATACTGCATTCGTGTTACATACTCTTTCTTTCAGCAATTTCGGCCATCTTGGCATCGTTCAGGCGCGTATCGCCCTTCACGCGAGTAGGAAAGATAGCCGTTCATTCTCTCGATTTTGGTAAGGTTGCGCCTGCCGCACTTCGGGCAGACGTCCATGGAAAGCTCCTCATGACCGCAGTCATCGCAGTACGCGAGTGAAAGATTGACACCCTCATAGAAGCCCTTTGCCATGGCGCGGCGCACCAGAGAGCGAATCGCCTCATGGTTGTAGTCAATCGGGTACTTGACGTACTGGATCTTGCCGCCGTTGCACAGCTCCCAGAACCGGTACTCCAGATCCTGCTTCTGAATCGGTGTCAGGTCCTCGGTAACGTGGCAGTGGAAGCTGTTGGAGACATACGGACGATCGGAAACACCCTCGATGATGCCGTATTTCTTGCGGAACTGCTCGACCTGCAAACCGCACAGACTCTCTGCCGGTGTACCGTAGATAGCATACAGATTGCCGTCCTCGTTCTTGAACTGTTCGACCTTATCGTTGATATACTGCAGTGTTTCGAGGGCAAACTGACCGTCTTCGGCAAGCGATTTGCCGTTGTACAACTCCTGCAGCTCGTTAAGTGCAGTAATGCCGAACGACGCGGTAGCGGTTTTCATGATCGGCTTGATCTTGTCCGACGGCTTGAGATGTCCGCCGTAGTAGAAACCGCCCTCGCAGTACGCCAGCGGATTGGTAGATGCACGCATCTCCCCCAGGTACGCATAGGTGCGGATATGTAGCTTGCGGATAAGCTCCAGATAGTAGTCCAGCACCTCGCGGAACGGACGGCTCTCCTGCTGAGCCTTGGCGTAGATCATCGGCAGGTGCAGCGATACCGCACCAATGTTCCAACGGCCGACAAATACCGGCTTGTCGTTCTCGTCCGCAGGCTTCATGCCGCCGCGCTCGAACCACGGAGACAGGAACGCACGGCAGCCCATCGGGCTGACAATCGCGCCGTACTTTTTGTACATACTCGGCACATAACCCTCGCCGGTGAGCGAAAGCCAGTCCGGGTACATCGCGCGGGACGAGCACAGGATACCGGCTTCAAATACATCCTCGAGCGGCTTACCGGGACCGTGCAGGTTCTCATCATACAGGAATACGATCTTCGGGAACAGTACGGGCTTCTTCTGGCCCTTTTTACCCCTGCGCCTTGCGGCGCACGTTCAGCATGGTGATGGAGGCCAGCTTGGCGAAGCGGCCCGTGCCGGTGCCCATCGTCATGGTGATGAACGGATAGTCGCCGCGGCTGGATGCTACCGTGTTGAACTTGTATTCCCAGCCCTGGAAGCCCTGCTCAAAGTCGTTGAGAATGTCCGCCATAACTTCCTTCTCGACCGTATCAGCATCCAGACCCAGACGAGTATACTTCTCGGTCAGCATTTTTTGTAGCTGCGCTCGGCATACGGCTCGAGCAGCAGATCGACCGACGGCACGGTAAAGCCGCCGTACTGCTGGCTCGCCGCAGACAGCACGATATCGCCGATTACGTCAAATGCAACATTAAGTGTTTTCGGCTCGTTGTACCACAGATTGCCCATCTCAAAGCCGTCCTTGAGGACACTCGCTACATCAAACAGGCAGCAGTTCATGGTATCGCGGCGCGCCGACATATCGTGGACGTAAATGTAGCCGTCCCGACAGGCCTGCAGTTCCTCGGTGTTCATAAAGAACTTCTGGTACAGCTCCTTATTGAGCTGATTGAAGATCAGGCTGCGCTTGGTGGAGACCAGCGCGGAATCCGTGTTGGAATTTTCCTTATCGCCGATATACATGATGGACTGGCTTTTCTGGTATACGCTGTCCAGCATGCCGACAAAATCCTGCTTATAGTTGCGGTAGTCGCGGTAGCTTTTGGCAACCTCCGGGCGCACCGCCTCCAGCGCGGACTCGACGATGTTGTGCATTTCCCAGATCTGAATCTCGGTCATGTGATGGTCACGGATATAACCCTCGACATGATTGCAGATCGACTTCAGCTCATCCTCTGTAAAGTTGTAGAGGACTCGGTTTGCCGACTTATTAACGGCGATAACAACCTTCTGGATGTTAAACGGTTCTTTGGTGTGATCCTTTTTTGACAACTCGAACCATGTGTTGTTCTTCCTCTCTAAATTTCATACGTTCATTATTATATCATATTGTCCGACAAAAAAGCGAACAAAAAAAGCACTGCCGTTTACAGGCGAAGTGCAAAAGCACATACCCATATATCGTGTGCTGCTATTGCATTGTACCATACAAGATATAGATTTGGAAGGATAAAATTCGACAAAAATATCATACATATTTTTGCGAAAATAATTCTTTGCATAAAATCGTCGGTTTTGCTTGCGGGTCTGCCGACTATCCTCTATAATAGAGGTAGCGATCCTGACAGTAAGCCTCTGCGTCCGCAGATTCTGCATGAAAGGAGCCGTCCACATCGTATTGCAGCGTTTTCTGCACGGAAGCGCCGTTTATATCTGTACCGGACTGCGTCTTTCAGAGGACGCAGTTATTTTTTTTATTCCGAGGTGTTTTTATGCAAACAAGAGTTGCCGTAATGGGAATCGTGGTAGAGAACACGGATTCTGTGGAACGGCTCAATACCCTGCTGCATGAGTACGGCAGCTATATCATCGGGCGCATGGGTATTCCCTATCGAGCGCGCAATATCAACATTGTGTCCATCGCCATTGATGCGCCGCAGGATGTGATCTCGGCTTTGTCCGGCAAGATCGGCAATCTGGACGGTATCAGCGTCAAGACCGCATACTCCAATGTGCAGAGCGATGAATAAGGCGAAGCAGCTCATTGACCGGCTGGAAGCGCAGCACAGTCTGTCAATAGAGGAATACGAATATCTGATCGAAAACCAGAGCGACGAACTGGCGGCCTATGCCGCGGAGAAAGCGGTTGCCTTACGCAAACAGGTATACGGTACGGATGTGTACATTCGCGGACTGATCGAAATCGGCAATATCTGCCGTAACGACTGCTATTACTGCGGTATCCGGCGTTCCAATCCCGCATGTGACCGCTATCGACTGACCGAGGCGCAGATACTGGACTGTGCCCGGGAAGGTTATGCGCTCGGCTTCCGCACTTTTGTCATGCAGGGCGGCGAGGACGGCGCATTCTCAGTCGATGTGGTTTGCCATCTGGTACGACAGATCAAAGCCGAGTTTCCGGACTGTGCAGTAACGCTGTCGCTCGGAGAGTTCCCTCGTGAAGCCTATCAGGCGATGTTCGACGCAGGCGCGGACCGTTATCTGCTCCGTCACGAAACCGCCAATAAGGCACATTATGAAAAGCTGCATCCGGCGCAGATGTCGTTTGACAACCGCATGCGCTGCCTTCGTGATTTGAAAGACATCGGCTACCACACCGGCTGTGGCTTTATGGTTGGCTCGCCGTATCAGACGGCGCGGACACTCGCTGAGGACTTAAAGTTCATCGAAGAATTTCGGCCGGAGATGTGCGGTATCGGCCCGTTTATTCCGCAGAAAGACACACCGTTCCGCGATTTTCCGGCAGGAACGTGTGAGCAGACAGTGTATCTGCTGTCACTGCTGCGGCTGATCCAGCCGCATTTGCTGCTGCCCGCCACAACGGCGCTTGGCACCATCCGGCCGGACGGCCGCGAGCGCGGACTGCAGGCTGGTGCAAACGTAGTGATGCCCAATCTGTCTCCGCTTGGGGTGCGAAAAAAATATGCACTGTACGACGGCAAACTATGTACCGGCGAGGAGGCTGCACAGTGCATCGGCTGCCTGTCGCGCCGTGTGGCGTCGGTCGGCTGCCGGATTGTTACCGCACGCGGAGATATTATCCGATAAGTGATACATTTTAAGGGACTCTGACGGAAAGAGTAATCTTCTGACCGCAAGATAAGAAAGGAAAACGAAAAAAAAATGGCTCAGTACAACCCGAAATCACTCCATGCAGAGGAGTTTATCAACCATGAGGAAATCCTTGAAACGCTGAAATACGCCGAGGAGAACAAGCACAACATCGAGCTGATCGACAGCATTCTGGAAAAGTCCCGTCCGCAGAAGACCGCCACCGGCGTACACTGTGCCGGTCTGACGCATCGCGAAGCCTCCGTGCTGCTGGCCTGCGATATTCCCGAAAAGATCGAGGAGATGTATCAGCTGGCCGAGGAGATCAAGCTGGCGTTCTACGGCAACCGTATTGTTATGTTTGCGCCGCTGTATCTGTCGAATTACTGCGTAAACGGCTGTGTTTACTGTCCGTATCACGCGAAAAACCGCCATATCACCCGCAAAAAGCTGACGCAGGAAGAGGTCGCCCGCGAGGTTATCGCGCTGCAGGATATGGGTCACAAGCGTCTTGCCATTGAGGCTGGTGAGGACCCGGTCAACAACCCGATTGAGTACATTCTCGAGTGCATCAACACCATTTACTCCATCAAGCATAAAAACGGTGCGATTCGACGTGTTAACGTCAACATTGCAGCGACCACAGTCGAGAACTACCGCAAGCTAAAGGACGCAGGCATCGGCACTTACATTCTGTTTCAGGAGACCTACCACAAGCAGAGCTACCTCAAGCTGCACCCGGCAGGTCCGAAGCACGATTACGACTACCACACCGAAGCAATGGATCGTGCGATGGACGGCGGTATCGACGACGTTGGTCTGGGTGTTTCTGTTCGGTCTGGAGATGTACAAATACGAGTTCGCCGGTCTGCTCATGCACGCCGAGCATCTGGAGGCTGTACACGGCGTTGGCCCGCATACTATCAGCGTGCCGCGTATCAAGCGCGCGGATGATATTGACCCGGATGTATTCGACAACGGCCTGAGTGACGAGCTGTTCGCAAAGGTTATCGCGTGCATCCGCATTGCCGTGCCGTACACCGGCATGATCATCTCCACCCGCGAGAGCCAGCAGGTGCGCGAGCGGGCGCTTGGTCTGGGTATTTCGCAGATCAGCGGTGCCTCCCGTACCTCGGTCGGCGGCTATGAGGAAGAGGAGCGTCCGCACGACTCTGAGCAGTTTGATGTATCCGATCAGCGCTCGCTCGATGAGGTTGTTCACTGGCTCATGCAGCTTGGGTTTATTCCGTCGTTCTGCACCGCCTGCTACAGAGAAGGCCGCACCGGCGACCGCTTCATGAGCCTGTGCAAGAGCGGACAGATCCTCAACTGCTGTCACCCGAATGCACTGATGACGCTTGCCGAGTATCTGGTCGATTACGCCAGCGAAGACACCAAGCGGGTCGGCATGGAGCTGATTCAGGAGGAACTTAAAAAAATCCCGCGCGATAAGGTGCGCGAAATTGCAGCCGAGCATATCAAGGATATCTGCAGCTCCAACCGCCGTGATTTCCGCTTCTAAGGAGGGTTTCCTATGGGACTGAACGCACAGCCCTCCGGCGAGCGCGTACACATCGGCTTTTTTTCGGTCTGCGCAATGCGGGCAAATCCAGCGTGGTAAACCGCGTGACCGGACAAACACTGTCCATTGTTTCCGATGTCAAGGGCACGACCACCGATCCGGTGCAGAAGGCGATGGAACTGCTCCCTATCGGTCCGGTGGTTATCATCGACACGCCGGGCATTGATGATGAGGGCACGCTCGGTGAGGAACGTGTTCGCCGGGCGCTCCGCGTGCTGGAAAAGACGGATATTGCGGTTCTTGTCGCACGGACAGCACGCGCGGTTTGCAGCCTGCCGAGCAGGAGCTTATCGAGCTGTTCCGCAAGCGGGAGATTCCGTTTGTCATCGCGCACAACAAGGCGGATTTGACTTCGGTTCCTGCCGCCATGCCGGAAAACGAGATTTACGTCAGCAGCGCAGCAGCCGACAGCAATATCCGTGAACTCAAGGAACTGATCGCACGAGCCGTCAAGCCGACTGAGCCGGAAAAACGTCTGGTCGCTGACCTGCTTGCGCCGAATGACACAGTCGTACTGGTCGTGCCGATCGACTCAGCCGCACCGAAAGGCCGGCTGATCCTGCCGCAGCAGCAGACCATCCGCGATATTCTGGAAGCAGGCGCAATTTCGCTTGTCACCCGCGAAACCGAGCTGACCCGCACGCTGGAATCCCTGCGTGAGCCGCCGCGGCTGGTTATCACGGACTCGCAGGCGTTCGGCATTGTGGACAAGCTGGTGCCGAAAAATGTCCAGCTGACCTCGTTCTCCATCCTGTTTGCCCGATACAAAGGCAATCTGCGGCAGGCGATTCTCGGTGCTGCACAGCTGAATTCTTTGCAGGATGGCGATACTGTGCTCATCTCCGAAGGCTGCACGCATCACCGCCAGTGCGGCGATATCGGCACGGAAAAACTGCCGAACTGGATTCGCAGATTTACCGGCAAAGATGTGCAGTTCTCGTTTACCGCGGGTAATGAGTTTCCTGAGGACGTGAGCAAGTACGCACTTGTCGTGCACTGCGGCGGCTGCATGCTGAACGAGCGGGAAATGCAGTATCGTCTGCGGCACAGCGCCGAGCGGAATGTGCCGATGACCAACTATGGCATTGCCATCGCTCATATGCACGGCATTCTTGATCGTGCGCTTGCTCCGTTCCCTGATCTGCATCAGGCATGGAGCAGCACCGCAAACGGATAAAACATGGGGCGCGCTGAAAACAGCGCGCAAGAAAAGACGAGTAAGTTTCTCCGAATGGGGTTTGCTTACTCGTCTTTTTGCTTTGGATTAAGGTATGAAACAACACCGGTGCAGTGTAAATGAGTGCAGGGACAAGAAGCTTTCTTCAGCCTTTTGCCCCTGTATTCTTTGCACTTTTTCCTGCTTACATTTTGAAAAATTGAAATGCTTGGCCTGCGTCGGGGAATGCACCGCAGTTCACGCATGCCAGTTCTCCCAATCCGCAATGCGGTGCTGCAGCGGACCGGAACCGTGACCAAGATTCAGCCTGAAGTCAATGCAGGCGGTCAGATACCGCTTGGCCCGCTTGACGCTGTCGACGAGCGACACGCCCTGTGCCAGTCCGCATGCGATTGCACTGGATAGCGTGCAGCCGGTACCGTGCGTGTTCGGGTTGTCAATACGCGGCGCGGGAAGCCAGTGCATTCCTGTGCCGTCAAACAGCAGATCATCTGCGCAGTCTGCCAGATGACCACCCTTGACCAGAACGGCACCGCCGGTCTTGCCGACGATCTCGCGGGCCGCCTGCTCCATATCTTCACGATTGGTGATTTTATGGCTGCAGACAGCGGCTGCCTCATGCAGATTAGGCGTTACCAGAGTGCACAGTGGGAACAGCTCCTCCTGCAGAACCTTTGCCGCATCGTGATGCAGCAGCGCGGTACCGCTTGAGGACATCATTACCGGGTCGAGTACGATATTCTTGGCGTGGTACGCCTTCAAGCGCTCCGCTACTGTGTGAATAATCTCTGCGTCATACAGCATGCCGACCTTGACGGCATCCGGGAAAATATCGTCAAACACACAGTCAATCTGTTTGCCAACCAGTTCAGCGGAAACCGGCTGCATACCGAATACACCAGTGGTATTTTGTGCACATACGACAGTGATAACGGCCATGCCATACACGCCGAAGGCTTCAAAGGTTTTCAGGTCGGTCTGAATACCTGCGCCGCCTGTCGGGTCGGTGCCTGCAATGCTGAGAACGGTTTTCATGTTAATTTTCCTCCAATCCTGTGCCGTCAAAGGGCCGGGAATAAAACTCTCGCTGATGGATTCGTCCTGCTGAAAAAAAACCGCCGAGTCCAAGCTCACCGAACAGCGTACAGGCATCTGCGTACTCCTCTGCGGTGATAGTGCGGTCAAGCTCGGGATAATCCTGCATATCAAACGGCGTGTACTGCCGCATAAGGCTGACAAGCACGCTGTCGCCCCATCGAGAGGCAATATCCCGAAGCACCTGCGCTGTGTCGCCGGCCAGTCCGGGCAGCATCAAATGCCGGATGACGGTGCCGCGCTTCAGCAGACCATTTTTATCAAACTGCGGTGCACCTGTCTGGCGCACCATTTCATCAATAGCCGGAACGGCGAACTCACGATAATCCTCCGCATGCGAGTACAGACCTGCATAGTAGCTGCTGTAATACTTGTAATCCGGCAGATAGATGTCAATGTGACCATCGAGCAGCTGCAGCGTTTCCACCTGCTCATATCCGCTGGAATTGTATACAACAGGAAGCGAAAGCCCCTGTTTTCGGGCAATTTGCAGCGCTTCGATAATTTGCGGCACATAATGGGCACCGGTAACAAGGTTGATGTTATGCGCACCTTTTTTCTCCAGAGAGAGAAAGGTTTTCGCCAGTGCATCTGCCGTAATGTTCTGTCCCTCGGCCTCTCTGCGGCTGATCTTGCGGTTTTGGCAGAACACACAGCCGAGCGAGCAATGAGAGAAAAACACCGTGCCCGAGCCATTTTGTACCCGAAATCGGCGGCTCCTCCCACATATGAAGCGATGCGCGTGTAGCTTCGATTTCGATGCCTGCACCGCAGGCTCCGCGGCTCTTTGTGCGGTCTGCGCCGCAGGCGCGGACACAGCTGACAGTTCTTAAGCATATCGGTCAAAATAATCCCTCCGATACGTTATATTATATCGTATTTTTGTCTGGAAATAAAGTAGAGAAATGTGATATAATAAACACTACGGCTTTGGAACGTATAGAATTTTCACGCGGATCAAAATCGTGTCTTTTTTATTAAACAGAAATACGAGTAGAAACATAGGAGATGCAACATGAAGGTTTCTCAACTTTTGAATCAGGATAAAGTAACCCTTTCTTTTGAGGTATTCCCGCCCAAGACCAGCAGCAGCTATGAGTCTGTCGCACACGCAACACAGGAGATTGCGGCGCTGCGTCCGGACTTTATGAGCGTTACATACGGTGCAGGCGGCGGCACGAGCGAACACACGGTTAACATCGCGGCAGATCTCAAGAAGAAGTATGATGTTACCGTTCTGACCCATCTGACCTGTGTTTCCTCTACCCGTGAGCACGTTGCAGCGATGGTAAAAAAGTATAAGGATGCCGGTATCGAGAATATTCTTGCGCTGCGCGGTGATATTCCGGAGGGCGGTGCTCCGCATTCTGACTACCACTATGCCGCTGAACTGGTACGCGATATCAAGTCGCAGGGCGATTTCTGCGTTGGCGGCGCTTGCTACCCGGAGGGTCACGTTGAGGGCAGCCAATAAAACCGAGGATATTCTGCACCTCAAGGAAAAAAAGTAGACGCAGGCTGTGAATTTCTGACCACGCAGATGTTCTTTTGACAACAACATCCTCTACAACTTCCTGTACCGTATCCGAGAAAAGGGCATTACGGTTCCGGTTGTTGCAGGCATTATGCCGGTGACGAATGTCAAGCAGATCAAGCGTATCACTTCCATGTCCGGCACCTACCTGCCCGAACGCTTCAAGGCCATCGTTGACCGTTTCGGTGACAATCCGGCGGCTATGAAGCAGGCAGGCGTTATCTACGCGACCGAGCAGATCATCGACCTGATTGCAAACGGCGTCAACCATATCCATGTTTACTCGATGAATAAGCCGGAAATTGCCGCAGGTATTCAGTCCAGCCTGTCGGAGATTCTCAAGTGATTGAACTGGACAGATCGGAAGCCATCCGCTACATGGGTTATCACGGCACGCAGCCGGATGAGGCTGTGCAGGCCAGCCTGACACGATGCGGTGAAGCACTGCAGCAGGCGGCGGAACCCAAGTCGATCTACCGCGTGTTTCCGCTGCAGCATATTGACGCGCAAACGCTCGAGATCGCAGATGTACAAATTCACAGCAAAAATCTGGCACGCAATCTGCAGGGCTGCAGCGAGGTCTGTCTGATGGCAGCAACACACGGTATTGGGCCGGATCGCCTGATTGCCCGCGCGTCTGCAGTTCGGATGAGCGACGCAGTGATCTATCAGGCGGCGGCAGCGGCTATGGTCGAGACCTATTGCGACGAGGTCAACGAACGCATCCGGCAGGAAGCCGCTCAGCGCGGCATGTACTGTCGACCGCGGTTCAGTCCCGGTTACGGTGATTTTCCGATCGCACACCAGCGGGATTTCAGCCGCCTGCTGGATACGCCGCGCAAGATTGGCTTGACCGTGACCGAAAGCTGTCTGCTGGCACCTATCAAGTCGGTAACGGCGGTGATCGGTCTGTCTGAAACACCGCAGCCGTGTCACCGCAAGGGCTGTGAGGAATGCGGCAAGACGGATTGCGCTTACAGGAGATGAAAAGAATGAGACTGACCGAACGACTGGGAAAAGAATGGATATTTTTCGATGGCGGCATGGGCACCATCCTGCAGGAGCATGGCTTAAAAGCCGGTGAACTGCCGGAAACGTGGAATCTGTCCCATCCGGATGAGATTATTGCGCTGAACCGCAGCTACTTTGAAGCCGGCTGTGATGTGGTGAACACCAACACTTTCGGTGCAAATGCCCTTAAATATCCGGATAACCTGCAGGAAATCGTACAAGCTGCAGTTTCGCATGCAAAAACCGCGCGTCAGCAGGCAGGCCGAGAGGATGCCTATATTGCGCTTGACATCGGCCCGACCGGCAAGCTGCTCCAGCCGATGGGCGATCTGCCGTTTGAACGGGCGGTCGAGCTGTTCGGAGAAACCATTCGCATCGGTGCGGCGGCGGGCGCAGACCTCGTGCTCATCGAAACCATGAGCGACAGCTACGAGGCCAAGGCGGCTGTGCTGGCTGCCAAGGAAAACTGCGACCTGCCTGTGCTCGTCACGCTGATTTTCGATGAAAAAGGCAAGCTGCTGACAGGCGGCACGGTGGATTCCACGGTTGCCATGCTCGAGGGCTTGCGCGTAGACGCGCTCGGCGTTAACTGCGGTCTTGGTCCGAAGCAGATGCACCCGATCATCGAGCGTCTGACGCAGGTCAGCTCACTGCCGATCATCGTCAACCCGAATGCCGGTCTGCCGCGCAGCGAAAACGGCAAGACGGTATTCGATATCGCGCCTGCTGAGTTCTCCGACCTGATGGAAGAAATCGCAGGCATGGGCGTGCAGGCGCTTGGCGGCTGCTGCGGCACTACGCCGGAGCATCTGCGGCTGACCATCGAAAAGTGCCGTAAGGTACCGTTCCGACCGCCGGTAGCCAAGCGCCGCACGGTGGTCTCCTCGTTCTCACAGGCCGTGGAGATCGGGCCGAAGCCGGTTATCATCGGTGAGCGTATCAACCCGACCGGCAAGAGCAAATTCAAGGCAGCTCTGCGCGAGAATAACATCGAGTACATCCTCGGTGAAGGCATGGCGCAGGAGGACAGCGGCGCACATATCCTTGATGTCAACGTCGGTCTGCCTGAAATCGACGAACCCGTGATGATGGAGCGCGTTGTTACGCGCCTGCAGAGTGTTATCGCGCTGCCGCTGCAGATTGACACCTCGGATACCATCGCAATGGAGCGCGGCATGCGCCTGTACAACGGTAAGCCGATGATCAATTCGGTCAGCGGCAAGATGGAAAGCATGGAAGCCGTGTTCCCGCTTGTACGCAAGTACGGCGGTGTTGTTGTTGGTCTGGCACTGGATGAAAACGGCATTCCGTCCACGGCAGAGGGCCGTATCCGGATTGCAAAGAAGATTTACGATACAGCGGAGAAATACGGTATTCCGCATGAAGATATCGTGATTGACGGTCTGGCGATGACCATTTCGTCGGACAGCGGTTCGGCTCTCGTAACGCTTGAAACGCTGCGCCGCATTCGTGATGAGCTGCACGGTCACTCGATTCTCGGCGTATCGAACATTTCGTTCGGTCTGCCGCAGCGTGAGATTGTCAACTCGAACTTCTTCACAATGGCGATGCAGAGCGGTCTGTCCTGCGCGATCATCAACCCGAATAACGAGGCGATGATGAAATCGTACCGTTCCTATCTGGCGCTGGCCAACTTGGATGAGCAGTGCGCAGGCTATATTGCGGCCTACGGCAACCAGCCGGCAGCGGCTCCTGCGGCAGCAGGCGGCACGGCGATGCCGCTTGCGGAGAGCATTGAACGCGGCCTGCGTGAACGTGCTATCGACGCGGCAAAGGAAGTGCTGCAGACGGTTCCGCCGCTCGAGGTCGTCAACAACGAGCTGATTCCGGCGCTTGACCGCGTCGGCAAGGGCTTCGAGAAAGGCACCGTGTTCCTGCCGCAGCTGCTCATGAGTGCAGAAGCAGCCAAGGCGGCTTTCGAGGTCGTAAAGGACGCGATGAAGGGCGAAAGCCAGCAGATCAAGGGCAAAATTATTCTTGCGACCGTCAAGGGAGATATTCACGATATCGGCAAGAATATTGTCAAGGTTCTGCTGGAAAACTACGCGTATCAGGTGCTTGATCTCGGCAAGGACGTTCCGCCCGAGGTGATCGTTGATACCGCTATCAAGGAAGATGTTCCGGTAGTCGGCCTGAGTGCGCTGATGACGACAACGGTTGTCAGCATGGAAGAGACCATTAAACAGCTGCGTGAGAAAAAGCCAGGCACCAAGGTCGTTGTCGGCGGTGCCGTGCTTACACAGGAATACGCAGATTCCATCGGCGCGGACTGCTACGCGAAGGACGCTATGGCAACCGTGCATTATGCAGATTCCGTATTTGGCGTATAAGATAAGAAAAAGAGACTGTATCACCGATACAGTCTCTTTTTATGAAATTAAGCGGCGTCTTCGAGTTCTTCAAGCGCCTCCTGTTTGGTGTCGGCAGAGAAAAGAAACGCGCCGGTTCCGTCATATACTTCAATGTGTCCGTTTACATATTCGAGAGTGCAGTTCATCTTGCGCATCCCCTTTCCTTTTGTTGTACATAGTATAACAAAAAAGGAAAGTACGTTAAACGGTACTTAGTCTATGAATTTGTGAATCTGCTTTTCAAACGCTTCGCAGACCTCCGGCGGGTTTACAATGCGCACATCGCCTTCCAGACTGAACACCCAGGAAAAAAACTGCGGACTGACGACAACATCCACATCCAGATAAAAATGTTCGTTATCCGCCGGAAACAGACGCAGACTGCTGCCGAAGCGGTCGAGCATGACACCGATAAAGCGGTTCAGGCATTTCAGCTTCACGGTTTTCTCCTCGCCGGAGAACATGCCGAACACCTTACGGGAGTAGGCTGCCGCGTCAAACCGATCGTCGAACAGCTGTTTACCCTCACGAGGCAGGTCGGTCTGCACAAGTGAATCCATCTTATCTACGCGGTAGTGGCGGATTTCACCGGCATCGTGATCGAAGGCAATCAGATAGTAATTTTCATTGTCCCACGTCAGTGCCCACGGACTGACGCGGTAGCGCGCACCATCTCGGCGGTACTGCTTTTGAATGCGCGGACTGGCAGAGAAATTCAGCACCCAGTTGAAATAGCGAAACGTAATCTGGACATCGTTGGATATGGCCGCATGCAGCGCATCAATATTGTAGTAAATCTGCTCATTAAGCGTTTTCACACGTTCGGAAACATACACCTGACGCTGGAGCGTACGTGCTTCATGGTCACTGGTGAGGTGCTCGATTTTGCCGATGAGCTCGTTGGACTTTTTCTCGGTGATAAAGCGGGAGCACTGAATTGCATCCACGAGCAGCTTGAGCTCGGGCAGTTCAAACTCGCGTGACGCGACGTAATAGCCGCCGCCGGTACCTCTCTGACAAATTACATCCAGACCAAAATTCTGGAGTGCTTCGATGTCCGAATAAATGCTTTTGCGCTCAGCGGTAATGCCGCAGCGCTCGAGCGCCGCACGCAGTTCATCTGTGGTGAGTTTATGGTTCTCATCCGTTCGCTGCAGCAGGATTTGGTATAAATACAGCAGCTTCAGCTTTTGATTCGGATTTTTAGACATGGTTAGCCTCCCGTTCAGAAAGCGCGTTTTGATACGCCGAAAACGTGGTTCCATCAAAGCAGATCATGCTTACCTGCTCAATTTCTGCATGAGTTGAAAGATATTCCTCAATCGTACGGATAGCGATTTCAGCGGCACGATTCAGCGGAAAGCGATACACACCGGTGCTGATGGACGGAAACGCCACGGTTTTGCAATTTAATTCAGATGCAATGCGCAAGCAGTTTTGATAGCAGCCTGCCAGCAGTACCGCCTCATCCGCATGTCCACCGCGCCAGATCGGTCCCGGCGTATGAATGACATACCGACATGGCAGACGATATGCTCGTGTTGCTTTTGGCTTCGCCAGTCCGACAGCCGCCGAGCGTGCGGCATTCCGCCAGCAGCTCCGGTCCTGCCGCCCGATGAATGGCACCGTCCACACCGCCGCCGCCCAGCAGGGACGTATTGGCAGCGTTTACAATCGCATCTGTCGTGCATTGGGTAATATCTCCGCGCTGAATAAAAATTCGGCTCATCAGCCATGCCCCTCCCATTAAGTTGTTGGCTTTATTATACGTTGTTTTTCCGAAAATTGCAAGTTTGACGCAAATTGCAGAATGCGTTATAATAAATACAGTATCACAGCAGGCGAGGAGAGCGCAGCAATGGACAAGCCGATGAACGAATACGCCGCAGACGCACCGCGCGTTTTGCGGGATTTTTTAACCTATATTTCCACAATACGCGGCAAATCCGCAAAAACCGCACACGAGTATTATCTTGATCTGCGGCTGTTTTTTCGCGTACTCAAGCACAACAAAGGCGCAGTCGATAAAAATCTTCCGCTTTTGATGAGATCGACATCAGCGACATTGATCTGGATTTTATCCGTGATATCACGCTGTCGGACACCTATGATTATCTGGAATACATGGCGCAGAGCCGCCCAACGCAGCAGAACAGCAACCACACCAATTACGGATTGAGTGTCAACTCGCGTGCACGCAAGGTCTCTGCGATACGCGCATTTTTCCGGTATTTGACCGATAAACAGCATGTTTTAGAGGTCAATCCGGTCAGCGGCCTGGAAGCGCCGACTGTCCGTAAATCTCTGCCGACTTATCTTACAACGGACGACAGCGTGCGGCTTCTGGAATCCGTCACCGGCCCGTATGCCGAGCGAGATTACTGCATCCTGACGTTTTTCCTTAACTGCGGCATGCGTGTTTCCGAACTGGTCGGACTGAATCTGACCGACTTCAAGGACGATACCGTGCGCGTGCTCGGTAAGGGCGGCAAGCAGAGGACGGTATTTCTCAATGATGCGTGTCTTGCCGCGCTCGAACAGTATCTGCCCAAACGCCTGGAGCCGAACGAGCAGGACGCGGACGCGCTGTTTGTCAGCAAAAAGCGCAACCGTATTAACGTACAGACGGTCAAGTGGCTGGTAAAGAAATATATCGGTCAAGCCGGACTCGACCCCAAAAAATACTCTGCGCACAAGCTGCGTCACACAGCGGCAACGCTCATGTACCAGAACGGCGTGGATATCCGCACACTGCAAAGCATTCTTGGTCACTCGAGTGTGGATACGACCATGATCTACACCCACATCGAGAATGAAAACATGCGCGAAGCTGCGGCAAGGAATCCGCTGGCGGAAATCCGGCCGAACGGTGAGCGTGTGCCTGTAAAACAGCCGAAAAACAGCGATAAGTAATATAAAAGGGCGCGCTGCAAAATAGTGCGTAAGAAAAGACGGGTAAGTTTCCCTGAAAGGGATTGCTTACTCGTCTTTTTGCTTTATGATTAGGTGTGAAACAAGACCAAACCACCCATTTTTGAAAACAAACGCAGGGACGAAATGCCTTATGCGACTTTTCGTCCCTGCGTTCTTTGCGGACCTGTTCTGCAACAGACTCTTTTTTTATTACAGCTGCATCTCCAGCGCGGCATCGCAGTACGGACAGCGGTCACCGACCTTGCCGTGCAGCGGTACATACAGCTCGCTTCGCGTAATGCACTTGTGGTTGGAGCAGCGGATGCCGGGATCTGCACCGATTTCATGATGACCGGCACGCTCGAACGGCAGCTTGGACAGCGTCAACAGCAGTGCCATACGGCCGAACATGCCGAACCGCGCCTGGCGGAAGTAGACCGCACGCGGATCATCATCCACGTCCTGTGCAATCTCATCAACACGCGGCAGCGGATGAAGTACCAGCATGTCCTTCTTGGCGCGCTTCATCTTCTCAGCTGTCAGCTGATAATTGCCTTCAAGGTTTGCGTACTCCTCTGCCGTGACAAAGCGCTCGCGCTGAATGCGAGTCATGTACAGCACATCCAAGCTCGGGCAGAACTTCATCAATGCTGTCTACCTCGCAGAACGGCATATTGTTGTCTTTCAGGAATTTTACCATATAGTCCGGCAGCTTGAGTGCATCAGGTGCGATCAGGTAAAAACTGTACATTATGATACCGCTGCAGAAAATGCAGCAGAGAATGCACGGTACGGCCGTACTTCAAATCACCGCACAGACCAATCTTCATATCGTCAGCGGAGCCGCGCATACGCAGAATGGTAATCATATCGGCAAGTGTCTGGGTCGGGTGCAGATGACCGCCGTCGCCGGCATTGATGACAGGCACAGACGAGTACAATGAAGCTACCTTGGCTGCGCCCTCTCGCGGGTTGCGCATGACGATCATATCCGCATAGCTGGATACCATGTTAATAGTATCCTTGAGTGTTTCGCCCTTAGACGCAGAAGTGGCGTTCGGATCGGAAAAACCGACAACACTGCCGCCCAGTCTCATCATTGCGGTGGAAAACGACAGGTTGGTACGGGTAGAAGGTTCATAAAACAGGCTGCCCAGCACCTTGCCGCGGCAGGCATCTACATAACCCTCCGGTCGGTCGATAATATTGCTGACCAGCTTGTACAGATCGGAAAATTCTTTTTTCCGTTAAATCACATAAATCAATAATATGGCGCATGCGAACTCCATTCCTTTCTACGGTACAGTCGCCCTATTCGTTATTTGTCACTGTTAATGATAGCACAAATAAAGGCGAAAGAAAAGAGTTATTTGCATATTGCGTCGATTGGATCGAGAGCGGCCGCACGAACCGCCGGGAGCAGTCCGGCAGCGGCTCCGCTGAGTGTGGAAAGTATCAGCAATCCGGCAAACACACGGCCTTCCGGCAGGAGCAGTGCTGCTCCGAAGTGCAGGAGCGCACCTGCGGCTGCCAGACCGACGATTCCGCCGAACAGGCACAGCAGCACAGCCTGCAGGAGAAATGTCCGGCGAATATCATGCGGCTGTGCGCCGAGCGCCAGCAGAATGCCGATCTCCCCTGTTTTCTCGTGAGCGGCAGCCAGCATGCTTCCCATAACACCGATGAGCGCGACAAACAGTGTCACCGCACCAACGGCGGCAAACAGGCCGATTCCCATTTCGGCAAGCTGCTGTACGGTCTGCACCGCACCCGACATATTCTGTACATGCACGCCGCGCACCTGCTGTCGATCGGTCAGATACTTTTCGATCTGAGAGCTGACCGAAGCAGTATCTGTCTGCGAAATGCACTGCACGAACACTTGATCCGTGCGTTCGGTTTGCGATGCGATACACGCATACGGCACATAGACCAGATGCGGTGCAACCGCCGACAGCATTCCGCCGAATGCCCCCGTCTGTGCCCGCACAACACCGCATACCGTGAAATACCGGTCGGTGCCGTTTACCTTTAGCCGAATCTGCCGTCCGGTGATATTTGTCCGTCTGTACAGCGTCTGTGCCAGATCATCGCCGACCACGGCGACCGGCTCAGCGTTTGCACACTGCCATGCGTTCGGCAGTGTGCCTGCCAGCATCTCCATTTGCATGACTTCACCGAGCCGTTCGTCTGCACCGAGAAGTACCGCGTGCTCAGTTGTGTGTCCGACGCGCACGGTGCCGCTCTGCGCCTTGATCGGCATCAGCGTGCGAATGCCGTCCACATCCTGCTCTATCTCATCCGCCAGTGCTGCCGAGAGTATCGTTCCCGCGTGTCCGCTTTCCGTGTACACCGATAAACCGCTGACGCCGAGTGTCTGCAAACCGACGTCCACCTGTTTTCGCCCATACAGACCAATGGAAAGGATAAGCAGCAGTGCACCGCTTCCAACCGCAACAGAAAGCGCGCAAAGTGCCGTCCGCAGCGGACTTTCCCGCAGATTATGTGCCGCCAGTGACAGAATATCCCGCAGTCTCATGTCTGCACCTCCACCGGATCACCGTCAGTCAATTCATCGGGCGGCGACAGAATGACCGATACACCTGTCGGCAAGCCGTCTATAATTTCAACCGTATCCTCGAGCAGATAGCCGGTCTGTACCGCGCACTGCACGGCATGGCCGTCCTGCACGCAGAATACAAACTCTTGTTCTCCGCGCTGGCAAATTGCTTCATATGGTACAACCGCAGCATCGTCTCGATGGTCTGTGAATACCTTAACGGTCGCGGAATAGCCGGGGCGCAGATTTTCGGTTGAGCCGTTCAAATCAAGCAGCACCTCAACGGTTGCTTCGGCATCTTCGTTTGTCAGACTAAAGGTTTTCACAGCCGCAGGAGCAATTGCGGTTAATCCGGCGTGAAAGGTGCCGTCCACTGCCGAAAATGTGATGTTAGCGCGCTGCCCGACAGCAAGCTCTCCTACATATAGCTCGGGAGACTGCGCACGCACGCGCAGCTTATCCGGATTCGCAATTTGTATGCACGGCATATCGGCCGATACACTCTCGCCTGCCTGCGGAACGGTCAGCACAGTACCGTCCATCGGCGCATACAGCGCGTGAGTGTCCTCGGCGGTGACAGTGCTCACCGTGCCGGAAATTGCAAACATGCTCTGTGCGGTCTGCCAGTAATCCGCAGCTGTTTGCGATCTGCCGATGTCAGTCAGCGTGCACAGAATATCACCCTTCTGCACGGTGTCGCCTGTTGCGGCATACACTGCACTTACTACACCATTTTTCGCCGGACAAACCGCTGTGCTCTCTGCGGACTCGACCGTACCGAAAATCGTCACACTATTGTAGATATCCTGCGTTTCGGCGGCCGCTGTGCGTACCAAAACCGCCTCCGGCGGACGGTGCTTCCACGACCAGAACAGCATTGCCGTCAGCACACCTGCCGTCGTAAGCAGCACCGCGCGGATCTTATTCTCCAAATGCAAAACCTCCCCTGACGCAAACTGAGTTTAGTCTGCGGAGAGGAGGTGAAAATTATGCTTACAATACGGCACGAATCGCGTCACCGACGGTTTTCGCACGCACGATATTCATTTTCTGCAGCAGGTCCTCGTCTACATCCTGCATGGGCATGATGCAGGTGTGGAAACCAAGGCGGTATGCCTCATTGATACGCTGTCCCGGATTGGACACCGCACGCAGCTCGCCGGTCAGGCCGACCTCGCCGAAACTCATGACGCCTTCCGGCAGCGGCTTGTCCCGAAAGCTGGATGCGATTGCCAGCACCATCGGCAAATCCACAGCAGGCTCGTCCAGCCGCATGCCGCCGACGACGTTGACGTACACATCGCTCGACGACAGAAACAGCCCGCAGCGTTTTTCCAGAATGGCGAGCAGCAGCACCATGCGGTTGTAGTCCACGCCGGCAGCGGTACGGCGCGGCACACCAAACTGCGTTTTCGCAGCAAGCGCCTGCACCTCGGCGAGCAGAGGACGGCTGCCCTCCATCACGCAGGCAATGCAGTTGCCGGACGCACCCTGCGGATGACCGGCCAGCATAGCCGCAGACGGATTCTGCACCTCGAGCAAACCGTGATCGCTCATTTCAAACACGCCGATTTCATTGGTTGAGCCGTAGCGGTTTTTCGCCGCACGCAGACAGCGGAACGGACCTGCGGATTCTCCTTCGAAATACAGCACGCAGTCCACCATGTGCTCAAGGATTTTTGGGCCTGCCAGCGTACCCTCTTTGTTGACATGGCCAACAATAAAAATCGTCACGTTGCGATTCTTCGCGTACTGCATCAGACTCATCGCGCATTCCTTGATCTGGGTCGTACCGCCGGGAGCGGCAGTTAAATCGCGCTTATAGACCGTCTGGATAGAGTCCACGATTAGAATATCCGGCTCGAGCAGCTCGGTTTCGTTGATGATCTGTTCCATGTCGGTCTCGGCAAGGATGTACAGCTCGGGTGAAGAAATGTGCAGGCGTGCCGCACGAATTTTGATCTGCTTGAGCGATTCCTCGCCCGAAACATAGAGCACGCGGGCATTTTTGCACATTTCCTGACACATTTGCAGCAGCAGCGTGGATTTGCCGATGCCCGGCTCACCGCCGACCAGCACAAACGAGCCGTGTACAGCGCCGCCGCCGAGAACGCGGTCGAGTTCACCGATTCCAGAATGGAACCGGCTTTCGTCTCCGGTATCAATATCCTTGAGCAGAGTCGGCCGCGATTCGCCGCGCTGAAATGTATTCGTGCCGCGTGCCGCCGAAACCGGCTTCTCCTTGAATTCGCTCATGGTGTTCCATGCGCCGCAGGACGGACATTTGCCGTACCATTTCGGACTCTCATATCCGCAGTCACCGCACAGAAAAACTGTCTTTTGCTTCATATTTCCTCCGTTACATACCGCTCTGGCTGCGTAAATATCCGCAAATCACGGCGGCAGCAAGTTGTTTGTGATAGGCTTCGTCCCGCAGCCGCGCTTCTTCGGCCGGATTGGACAGAAAGCCGCATTCGATGATAACCGCCGGGCAGTCCAGCTTTTTCATCAGATAGATGGTGCTGTCTGCCTGTTTAGCCTTACGATGATTCAATGGGTCGCAGCCGTCAATCAGGCACTGCTGTATCTGCTCGGCCAGCGGCTTGCCCTGCACATTCCCTGTCGAGTAAAACACCTGGGCGCCGTGGTACTGCGCGTCGCTGAATTTATTCAGGTGAATGCTCAGAAACACCGGTGACGGAATGCTGTTTACCAGCTTTTCCCGTGCCTTGATATCTGCGATTTTGTTCTCTCGCACCGTGCGGGAAGGATTGTAATCAAGTGCATTTTCATCCGGCCGCGTCATAGCCGTCGGCACACCGAAGAAATTCGCCAGCACCTGCACCCGTTTTGCAATGCTCAAATTGATATCCTGCTCGGCGGTTCCATCCGCGCCGACCGCGCCGCCGTCGAAGCCGCCGTGTCCGGCATCAATGACGAGCGTGGTTTGAGCGTTCCCTGCCGTCTGCATTGCACGGGTTTTCTGCTCCATGCTAAAGCACAGCACCAGCGCCAGTGCCGCCGCGGCGCAAACGCCGCATTTCAGCCGTCTCTCCATCTCCGCACCTCCGTATCACACAAATATGCGAAAAAGGCGGAACTTATGCGTTTACTTGAGCGCGTTCAGCACAGCATCTGCACCGGTTTTGTCCAGTGTGCTGATGATAACAGGCTCTGCCGTCATGCCGTCCAGCGTGAAGGCTGCGGAAACACTCTGCCTGCGAATCGTACCGCCGCTGACCGACTGCGTTACCGTGGTCGGCTGCAGCCGAACGGCTTCGTCTAAATCGCCCATTGCACTTTCGACCGACCAGAGCAGTTCGGTGTACGCGTTCGGCGTATCGGCACAGATAATGGTCCAGCTGCCTGCACGCTGACTCAGCGAATCGACACATACCAGCGGTACGCGGCCATACATCGCGGCAAGGCCCTCCTGCTCAGCGGCAGTCACCAGCTCTGCCGACCACGATCCGTTCAGCTTGTGGTACAACGCACCGTCCGACAGATAACTCTGCGTCAGCAGCTGCTTATCCGATGTATTCGGCGCGGAAAGCGTCATTTTGCGGTCGGTGAGCAGTTCGTTCTTCTCGCGGTCGAACACGGTGGTCTCGCTCGTCTGCACCTGCATGACCGTCCTGCCGTCATGGGTCACAGCCGCCGGAGACGCAAACTCGCTGTTGACCGAGTAATGCAGCAGAGCATCCATACCGGCGGTTGCCTCGCGGTACTGTGCATAGCTTGAAAACAGGCTCTGATACCGCTTCGCGTCCGCTTCGGTTATCGCGTTTTCGCTGACAAGCTGATCGAGCAGCGTGCCTTCACTGTTCTTCGGCGAAACGGACAGCACCGTGTAGCTTGCCGCTGCAGCATCGTCGCGCAGGAAATTCTGTACGTTGATGATACCGGTGTCGTAAATACCCTGCTCACGAGCAGTCTCTATCGCGTTCGCATAGCTGAAATCCGCCGTATCCGAGTAGCCGAGCGCACGTAGCAGGAACACCGCGTACATCTGCGCGGTGCACTTGCCGGTCGGATTGAAGGTCGTCCGGTTCGTGCCATTCGCCAGACCGTTGCTGTACAGATACTGCACATACGGCTTTTCCCATCCCTTGAGATCGGTAAACGGTGCAGTATACGTCAGCGCCTTGGCCTCATCCTCCTTGCCGAGCAGACGCACCAGCATGACAGCCGCTTCCGCCCTGGTCGGCGTGCGGTCGAGGTCATAGCCGTTCTGCGTGCCCTGAAACAGCCCCATTTCGTGCAGTGAATCTGCACAATTCGTATAATTTGCCGCAAAGGCCGAAGCGGTCAGCATGGCAGCGGTAGCCGCGCCGACGCAGACAGCGCGTAACCATTTATTCATAGTTCTATCCTCCTGAACTGATATTGCCTGTAAAAATACAGTATAAGTATAGCACAAAGCCATGTGTTTTCCAACAACAAAACGGATATACTACTCGCAGAAGGAGTGTATCCAATATGACGAATATTCAAAAATGCGGCGTGATCGGCGTGGGCTTTGTCGGCGCGACCTGCGCATACACATTGGCGGTTTCCGGATTGTTCTCCGATCTGGTACTCGTGGATATGAACCGCGACAAGGCTATCGGTGAAGCTGCGGACATCAATCATGGTGTGGCGTTCAGCAAGCCGTGCCGCGTCATGGCCGGAGACTATGCTGACCTCGCCGAATGCGGTCTTATCATCATTGCGGCAGGCGCAAACCAGAAGCCCGGCGAAAGCCGTTTGGAGCTGCTCGGACGAAATAAAGGCATCCTGTCCTCCGTCATCGCACAGCTTACGGCAGTCAATCGTGAGGCGATTCTGCTGGTTGTGTCCAATCCGGTCGATGTGCTGACCTGTCTGGCGCAGCAGCTGAGCGGCTTCCCTGCCGGACGTGTACTCGGTTCCGGTACCGTGCTGGATACCGCGCGGCTCAAGTATCTGCTCGGACAGCGGCTTGGCGTGGACAGCCGCAACGTGCATGCGTTCATCATTGGCGAGCACGGCGACAGCGAGCTGGCGGTATGGTCGAGCGCTAATATCTCCGGTGCCGATCTGGACGATTACTGCCGCATTGCCGGCATCACCAAGCCGGCAGATGAGCTTTCCCGCATTTACGAGCATGTGCGCGATGCAGCGTATCAGATTATCGACAGCAAAGGCGCAACCTATTACGGTATTGGCATGGCGGTGCGGCGTATCGCGGAGGCCATTGTACGCAATGAACATTCCGTGCTGCCGGTCACTTCGATGATTTACGGACACTACGGCGTGGACGGTATCTGTCTGGGTGTGCCGACTATTGTCGGACGAAACGGCGCGGAAGCTGTGCTGGATATGCCGCTCTCCGAGGAAGAACTGGCACAGCTGCAGCGTTCTGCGAACACAATGCGCGAGATGATCGACAAGCTGGACGGATAATACAAAAGGGACAGAGCCAATGCTCTGTCCCCTGTTCTATATGCGTATTTTTAGAAGTCGAGGTTTACCATAACGTCGGAAACATCCGGCTTCTCTGCGATCAGGCCCTGATCGTACATCCAGTCAATATTTTCCTGCCAGCACTGCTCGGTCTGAGAGAGGAACTTCGCGTCCTCGGTCTCCATGAGCGGCAGCAGCGTCTCACAGGACTTCTTCTCTACATCCGGGTCGAGTGCAAAGTTTGCCTCATCCTGATTGTCGAGCAGAACCTGCAGAACATCGTCGGTGTTGCTCTTGAAGTCCTCAAAGCCCTTGCTGCAAGCGCGCAGGAAGCCCTTCAGCGTATCGGAATTGTTCGCAATCATATCATCGCTTGCGAGGAAAATACCTTCGTAATACTTCGGCACACCGTAATCATCCGGGAAGAAGTAATTGACCTCGAAGCCTTCCTTCTCCATCTGCGGTACCTCGTGGTTGACCAGACAGCCGATGGTTGCATCGACGTTGCCGGTGGTCATCGAGCTCATCAGGTCGAAGCCAACGTCAACCATGTTCACGCTGTTCGGATCGGCACCGTTGGACTGCATGATGCTGCGGACCAGTGCCTCGGAAAGCTCGGTGCCCGCGTAGCCGACAGTCTTGCCCTCCAGATCCTTCGGCGTAGTGATGTTCTTGTCCTTGAGCGACAGGATGATGTTCAGCGGACCCTGAACCACTGCACCGATGGACTTAATCGGCACATCCTGCTCAGCACGAGCCTGAATGACATCCTGCTGATAATACAGACCAATGTCTGCCTTGCCGGCGGCAACCATGCTCATGGCATCGTTTACGCCTGCCGGAGACTGGATATCCACATCCAGGCCTTCCTCTGCGAAGTAACCCTTCTCCTGCGCTTCGTACAGGAATGCATGCAGGGCATTCGGATACCAGTCGAGCACAACGGTCAGGTGCTGCAGATCATCGCTGCCGCTTTTTGCCGCATCAGACTGTGCGGCGTTCTGTGCGCCGCAGCCGGTCAGCAGCATGGTGCCTGCTGCCAGAAGTGCAAGAATACGCTTTTTCATATATGATTTTCTCCTTATGTTAGAACAAAAATTTCGCTTTTTCTTAAAATTGTGTTATCAAGGTTATAAGCTGCTGCGCCAGGTGATAATTTTCTTTTCCAGCCAGCTTACAATGCCTACTGCGATCATCGCAACCACGCTCAGCAGTACGATCGGTGCAAACACGCCGGCGCCGTCCAGCTGCGTCATCATGCGGCGGCTGAAATAGCCGAGACCCGCCTGTGCGCCCAGCCACTCGCCGATCGCAGCTCCGATGATCGACATCGGGATCGCCATTTTGAGCGCCGAGAAAAAGTACGGCAGCGCTGCCGGAATCTTCAGCTTGAGGAAAATTTCCTTCTTGCCTGCGCCGAAGGTCTTGAGCATATCGACCATATCGGTCTTCGCCGAGCGGAAGCCGTCAAATACGGTCATCGCGATCGGGAAGAACGTGATGAGCACGGTGACGAGCACCTTGCTCCAGATCGTGTAGCCGAACCAGAGCACAAACAGCGGCGCAAGTGCGGTTGTCGGAATGGTCTGTGAAGCGACGATGAGCGGGTACAGCATTTTCTCCGCCGACGGACTCGCGTCCATTACGATGGCGAGCAGCAGACCGAGCGCGATCGAGATCGCAAGGCCGACTCCGGTACACAGCATGGTGGCCGGCAGATGTGCGGTGAACAGCGGTTTGCGCAGCTCCCACAGGCGCACAAGCACCTGTGTCGGCGACGGCAGAATGTAGGCCGCATTCATGCCCATGGCTATGCACTGCCAGACGATGAGCAGCGCGAACATAAAGATCAGTGCGGGCAGATTTGCATTCTTTTTCATGCCTGCACCTCTTTTCTGAGCAGAGAAATCAGATTTTCTCTCAACTCAAGCATCTTCGGGTCGGTCAGGCACGCACGCGTGCGCGGATACGGTGCAGGCACCTCAAACGAGTGCAGCTTGCGGATTGGTGTATCCTCCACGACCAGAACACGGCCGGACAGGAAAATAGCCTCCTCTACATCGTGAGTGATGAACAGGACGGTCTTGCTGTCCTGCTCCCATTGGTCGAGCAACCACTCCTGCATAGTGATGCGCGTGAGAAAGTCGAGCGCGGAAAAAGGTTCATCGAGCAGCAGCAGTTCCGAGCCGGTCAGCAGCGTACGCGCGAATGCCGCACGCTGACGCATGCCGCCGGAAAGCTCCTCCGGGCGCTTGTCGCCCCAGCCAGCCAAACCGACGTGCTCGAGCGTTTCCGCTGCACGCTTGTCCATCTCCGCGCGGGAAATGCCGCCGCGAATCTCCATCGGCAGACGCAGGTTTTCGTTCACCGTGCGCCACGGAAACAGCAGGTCGCGCTGCGGCATGTAGCCGCAGTAGCCGCGCCGTCCGTCAATGCTCTTGCCGTCTACCAGAATCTCGCCGCTCCTGCGCGGCAGAAGCTGGTTGGTCAGGCGGAAAATCGTGGATTTGCCGCAGCCGGACGGCCCGATGACCGACACAAATTCTCCCTTCTCAAGATGGAAGGACAGACCGTCAATGATGTTAAAATCCTCACTGTCGTACTGAAAAACGACGCTCTGAAACTCCAGCATAGCTTACATCGCCTCGTTCCAGGCCATGTCCCAGAACATGCTCTCGTAGCGCGAGCACGCGACGAAAATATCGGTCAGACGCGCAAGCTGCGACTCGGTATAGCCCTCACTCAGACGCTCCATATAAGCGACCAGCTTGCGGTTTTCTGCCGCATAGTCCTCGGATGCGTAGCCCTGCACCCATTCACCGTAGAACTCATGCTGATCGGCGTTCGGGTAGTTGGCGACGATCCACTTGGCGATGTATTCATAGCTGAGTGCACACGAAAGCACAGCCGCCATAATCTCCGCCGGACCTTCCTCGGCTGCAACAGCGCGCATGTAGGATGTGTAAGACTCGTTATTCAGCGATGGCTTGACGCGCTCTGCGTCCTCCTCGGTGATGCCGAGACGGTTCATGTAGCCGCGGTGAATGTTCATCTCACCGCCGAGAATATTCGCCACCGAGGTTGCGAATACACGCATGATCTCGGGATCGCGGGACTTGACAACGCCCTGCGCGAACACCTTTGCGTAATCAAACAGGTAAACATAATCCTGCAGAAGATAAAAACGAAATTTTTGAATGTCGAGGCTGCCGTCGGCAATACCGTGGACAAACGGATGGTTCAAATAGCCTTCCCAGATGTCCTGCGTTGCGGCAAGCAGTCTTTCGGTGGTTTTGTTGTTCAAGGTGGTACCCCCAATGAAAGTATGTTGATGATTTTCCTAAGACTGACGGCAAAATTCTGCCGGCAGCATTTTTCTGCTTACAGAATCTGCAAACAGAGGTTCGTCGTCAGTTCGTCCGCATTCAGCAGACTTACTGCGTCGATCAGGCGCGTACGAAAGGAAGCGGTGCCCTCCATCTCTTTACGCACACGCGCCTCGGCTGTTTCTCCGCAATGCTTCATCACCTCCGATGCAGTGACTGCGGCTTCTAACAATATATCTGGATTCGCACCGCAGTACACGCCGGTCAGTGAGGTGAGCATACAGCCTGCGCCGGTAATCCGCCGCAGATACGCACTGCCGCCGCGTACCACTGCGGTACGGGTTCCATCGGTAATTACATCCATCGCGCCGGTGAGCATGACGACAGCTCCGGTCCGGCGGCTGAACGACCGCAGCCACGCTGCGGATTCCTGTAAATTGTCCTCGGTCACGCTGTCGAGCGCACTGGCTTCCACGCCGGTCTCCTGCTCGGCTCCTGCGGCGAGCGCCCGCACCTCGGATGCATTGCCGCGAATGACCGAAACAAGATTTTCGCTCAACAGGCGAGAACACATTTCACGCCGGAGCGTGCTGGCACCGGCGGCTACCGGATCGAGCACGACCGGACGGCCGTTGCGCTTTGCAATTTTGGCTGCACGCAGCATGGCCTCCTGTGCACGGACAGCGCCCATGTTGATTACAAGTGCCTGTGCGTGCGAGGTAATCTCCTCGACCTCACGCTCATCCTGCGCCATAATGGCCGTGCCGCCTGCCGCAAGGATGATATTCGCGCAGTCGTTGATGGTAACATTATTGGTGATGGAATGCACCATCGGTGTGCGGTTCTGCGTGTTTTCGAGAACGGCTTTAATAGTATCGATCAATGCTTAGCACCTTCCAGTGCGCTGAGAACATGCGTGCGCTTGAGGGCGCTCAGCACCAGAACCGAAATCGCCGCACCTACCGCAGTGGACACGAGGAAGGACGGCACAAAGGTGAACAGAGCTGCCTTGGTATTGCCCATCACGAATGCGGCAATCGGGTAGGAAGCCAGACCGCCGAGAATGCCGGTGCCGAATACCTCACCAACGTAAGCGACCGGCAGCTTCGGGCAGGCCTTGTAGGCCAGACCGCACAGCAGCGCACCAATCATCGAGCCGGGGAATGCCAGCAGACTTCCCAAGCCGAGCACATTGCGAATCAGTGCTGCTGCAAAGCCCATGCCGAGCGCGTACCACGGGCCCAGCAGAACGGCGCCGAGCACATTTACCATATGCTGCACCGGCGAGCACTTTGCACCGCCAAGCACCGGTATGGAAAACAGGCTGCCAACGACTGCAACTGCGACGAGAACGCCTGCAATGGTCAGTTTACGGATAGAATTCTTTTTCATTGTCTTTCACTCCTCCGAAAAAATACGGCAAAAATGATTAAGCGGACCGCAGCCATGCCCCAGACCGGGTGCATGACGGATAGCGTCGGTGACGTACTCTTTAGACAGCTTTACCGCCTCGGGCACGCTGTGGCCAAGCGCCAGATTGGATGCGATCGCAGAGGACAGTGTGCAGCCCGTGCCGTGCGTGCTGGTGGTGTTGATCTGCTCAATCTCAATGCGGTGACAGGTCTCGCCGTCAAATAGTACATCCACCGCACCTGCGATGTTCTTGCCACCCTTGACGAGCACGTTCCTGCAGCCCTTGGCATAGATGCGGCGTGCTGCCTCCTCCATGTCCTCGGGCGTGCGGATTTCCATATCTGCCAGATACTGCGCCTCCGGTACGTTCGGAGTCAGCACCTCAGCAAACGGCAGCACGGTCTCAATAAGTGTGCCGACAGACGCCGGATCCATCAGTGGATCACCGTTTTTGGCGAACATCACCGGATCAATCACGATGTGCGCCGGCTTGTACTGTGCCAGCTTGCCGGCTACCGCCTTCATGCACTCCGGCGAGGACAGCATGCCGATTTTAACCGCATCCGGCACGATGTCTTCAAACACCGCGTCAATCTGCTCCTCGATCATCCGGGGACTGATGTCCTGAATGTCGATCACGCGTGCGGTGTTTTCCGCTACGACTGATACGATAACGCTCATGCCGAACACGCCGTGTGCCGCCATGGTTTTCAGATCGGCCTGTACACCTGCACCACCGGAGCAGTCCGAACCGGCAATGGTAAGCACTGTTTTCATTCCTGTTCCCTCCAATTTTATCATCGCTGCCGGGAAAATAAAAAACGCCTCGTTTTCACCCTGCGGCAAAACCGAAGCACTCAATCCCAGCAATGCGACAGCTTCCTACTACAATGGCATTAACCAACAGGTTCAAAAGGTTGGGTTTCTCGCCCTCTCAGCCGCTCATCACAGCACCCTTGCTTGTCTTTTATATAATATCAGTATAAGCCGTGTAAAATGCATTTGTCAAGTATAGAATCTTGCTGTATCTGATACGCCGTTAAAAAATAAACAAATTTTTATTTATCAATACTGCCGGATTTGCAGGTGTTGCCCAAATTGCATTTTTCGTCTCCTGTCCGGTTGACAAACGGCAAAAAAGAGGTCTATTATACGAATTGTTCAGCAGCCAAATGCTTTGAACAGGACATGACGTATCCGTATCACCGCTCACAGAAAGCCGTCGGTCGTGCAAGACGGCAGCAAGGCACGGGTTCGCTATCCCCTGCGAGCAGCTTCGATCAAAGGCAATGCCGAGTAGTCGAGGCCGGATATCCACCGTTAACAGGAAAAGCCCTCCGGAAGAATGCGGTACCGGGCGGCAATGAGAGGTCGGCAGCGTACTGTCGGCAAGCAAAGTGGTAACGCGGAAGTAAATACAGCAATAATGTATATGCCTTCGTCTTTGCAGGATCATCTTCGTGATCCTCCTGCATGGACGAAGGCTTTTTTGCGTACCTTTGGCTGCGGAATCGCAAATCATTTCAAGAAAGAGACGAAAAAACATGAACACACTTGTAATTGTGCTGATCGCGGCTGTTGTTCTGTTCGGCGCGTACGTTTTCTACGGACGCTGGCTGGCGAACAAATGGGGTATCGACCCGAAAGCCAAGACGCCTGCCGTTGAATTTAATGACGGCAAGGACTTTGTACCGACCAACGGCTGGACGGTATTCAGTCACCAGTTCTCCTCCATCGCGGGCGCAGGCCCTGTAACCGGCGCAATTCAGGCTGCGGCGTTCGGCTGGCTGCCGGTACTGCTGTGGGTGCTGATCGGCGGCGTATTCTTCGGCGCGGTAGCCGACTTCGGCGCACTGTACGCTTCGGTTAAGAACAAGGGCAAGTCGATGGGTATGCTGATTGAGAAGTACATCGGCAAAACCGGCCGCAAGCTGTTCCTGATTTTCTCGTGGATCTTCTGCTGCATCGTTGTTGCGGCATTCGCAGATATGGTTGCGGGCACATTCAACGCCTACACTGTCACTGACGCAGGCGTTACCGAGCTGGCTGCTGCCGCAACCACCAACGGTGCGGCAGGCATGATCTCCATCATGTTTATGGTATTCGCGGTTGTGCTCGGCCTTATCCAGAAAAAGTTTAACCTGACCGGCTGGAAGGAAGCCGTTGTCGGCATTGTGTGCATCGTTGCCTCCTTTGCAATCGGCATGAACTGCCCGCTTATCTTCGGCAAGGCAGCATGGAGCTATATCACCTTCGTTTATATCTTCTTCGCCGCTGTCCTTCCGATGTGGCTGCTCAAGCAGCCGCGCGACTACATGACCACCTTCATGTTCATCTGCATGATCGCAGGCGCAGTTGTCGGTCTGGTTGTTGCACATCCGACTATGAACCTGCCGGTATTCACCGGTTTTACCAATGAGAAGCTCGGTACGATGTTCCCGATCCTGTTTGTAACCGTTGCATGCGGTGCGGTTTCCGGTTTCCACAGCCTGGTTTCCTCGGGTACGTCCTCCAAGACCATCGAGAACGAAAAGGACATGCCCAAGGTTGGCTATGGCGCAATGGTGCTGGAAAGCCTGCTGGCTGTTCTGGCACTGTGCGTTGCCGGTGCTGCTGCAGCAGCTGACGGTACGCCGGCAGCGGGCACGCCGTTCCAGGTATTCAGCAGCGGTGTCGCAGGCTTCTTCGAGATGTTCGGCGTTCCGGTTTATGTTGCCACTGCATTTATGACCATGTGTGTTTCCGCACTGGCGCTGACCAGTCTGGACGCGGTTGCGCGTATCGGCCGCATGAGCTTTCAGGAGCTGTTCTCCGTCGATGACATGGAGCATGCCGAGGGCTGGCGCAAGCTGTTCTGCAACGTATATTTCTCCACGGTTATCACGCTGGCATTTGGTTTCCTGCTCACCAAGATCGGCTACGCCAATATCTGGCCGCTGTTCGGTTCTGCCAACCAGCTGCTGAGCGCTCTGGTGCTCATCACGCTCTGCGTATTCCTCAAGGTTACCGGCCGCAGCAACAAGATGATCTTCCCGCCGCTGATCATCATGCTGTGTGTTACCTTCACCGCGCTGGTGCAGCGTTTCCTCGCTATGGTAAAGGCGATCTCTGCTGCCGCCTCAACGGCTATTCCGGCCGGTGAGACCACTTGGGGCGCGGTATTCATCGCAAACGGTCTGCAGCTTATCCTTGCGGTACTGCTGATCGTGCTCGGTCTGACGATCGTTATCCACTCGTTCAAGAGCTATGCCAAGAGCGAGAGAAACAGCGAGAACGCGTAAAGCTGATTTCTCCATATAACAAAAACGGCTTCGAAAAACCGAAGCCGCAAGACTATCGAAAAACCCGGTTGCAGCCTAATCGCAACCGGGTTTCTTGATAGGAAAAAAAATTCACGGAGTAATAATTACGGATTACTCATTCCTGATTATTCTTAAAGCTGTTCGCGGATCAGTGCACCCATCTCGGAGGTGGACAGTACCTTCTCACCCTTTGCGGCGATGTCCGCGGTGCGGTGACCTGCGTTGAGGACATTCTCAACAGCGGTTTCGATGGCGTCTGCCTCGGCCTTGAGGCCGAACGAGTAGCGCAGCATCATCGCGCACGACAGGATGGTCGCGATCGGGTTCGCGATGCCCTTGCCCGCGATGTCCGGCGCGGAGCCGTGGATGGGCTCGTACATACCCTTGCCGCTCTCGTTCATGGAGGCGGACGGCAGCATACCGATGGAGCCGGTGATCATGGAAGCCTCATCGGACAGAATATCGCCGAACAGGTTGCCGGTTACGATAACATCGAACTGACCCGGATTGCGGACAAGCTGCATCGCGCAGTTGTCAACGTACATATCGGTGTACTCGACCTCCGGGTACTCGTCCTTGATGCGGTGCATGGTTTCGCGCCATACGCGGCTGGTTTCGAGCACGTTTGCCTTGTCTACCGAGCAGACCTTCTTATTGCGCTTCATCGCCATCTCAAAAGCACGGCGGCCGATGCGCTCTACCTCATAAACCGAGTAGTTCATGTCGTCCGCGCCGGTCTCGCCCCAGCCCTTGTCGCTCTCGCGGCGGTAGTGCTTGCCGAAGTAAACGTCGCCGGTCAGCTCACGGCAAACGAGAATGTCGAAGCCGTCACCAATAATCTCAGGCTTGATCGGGCACGCATCCGCAAGTGCCTTGTGCATCTGCGCCGGGCGCAGGTTGACGAACAGACCCAGTGCGGCGCGCAGACCGAGCAGTGCCTTCTCCGGGCGCTTTGCGCTCGGAACATCGTCCCACTTCGGGCCGCCTACCGCGCCGAGCAGCACGGAATCCGCATTCTTGCAGATCTCGATGGTCTCATCGGTCAGCGGGATGCCGTTCTTGTCGATCGAGCAGCCGCCTGCGAGGACCTCCTGGAAATTGAACTTGTGGCCGAACTTCTCGCCGACCTTATCGAGCACGAGCATAGCCTCGGATACGATCTCCGGGCCGATGCCGTCACCCTTGACAACAGCAATATTGTATTCCATGGGATTATGCCTCTCTCTCCTTGAGCGACTTGAGCAGGCCGCCCGCCTTGATGATGTTCTGGATAAACGGCGGGAATGCAGCTGCCTGCCAGCTCTCGCCCTTGGTAACGTCGGTGATCACGCCGGTGTCGAAGTCTACTTCTACCTCGTCGCCTGCATCAATGCCGTTCGCCGCTGCCTCGCACTCGAGGATCGGCAGACCGATGTTGATGGCGTTGCGGTAGAAGATACGCGCGAACGAGGACGCGATAACGCAGGAAACGCCGTTCTCACGGAGAACAAGCGGTGCGTGCTCACGGGAGGAGCCGCAGCCGAAGTTGCGGGTCGCGACAACGATGTCGCCCGGGTGCATATTCTTGACGAAATCCGCGTCGATGTCCTCCATTGCGTGGGTGGACAGCTCCTTCGGGTCTGCGATATTCAGATAACGTGCGGGGATGATAACGTCGGTATCGACATTATCGCCGTACTTGAAAACCTTGCCTTTTGCGTTCATGGTATGTGTTTCCTCCCTTACTTCAGGTCGTCCGGTGCGCAGATATAGCCTGCTACCGCACTTGCGGCAGCGACGGCCGGGCTTGCCAGATAAATTTCCGAGGTGATATGACCCATACGGCCGACAAAGTTGCGGTTGGTGGTGGAAACCGCCTTCTCGCCGTGCGCCAGGATACCCATATGACCGCCGAGGCACGGGCCGCAGGTCGGCGTGGAAACGATAGCGCCAGCCTGAATGAAGATCTTGGTCAGACCCTCCTCAATGCACTGCAGGTAAACTTCCTGTGTTGCGGGGATGATGATGGTGCGCACATTCGGATTTACCTTGCGGCCCTTGAGGATTTCGGCTGCAACGCGCATATCGTCGATGCGGCCGTTGGTGCAAGAACCGATGACCGACTGCTGAACCTCAATATGGCCGAGGTCGTCAATGGTCTTGGTGTTCTCCGGCAGGTGCGGGCACGCGATGGTCGGACGGAGTGCAGACAGGTCGATCTCGATGGTCTGCTCGTACTCGGCGTCAGCATCGGCCTCGAATGCGGTAACCTCGCGGTTTACGCGGCCCTTGATGTAATTCATCGTCTTGTCGTCTACCGGGAAGATGCCGTTCTTCGCACCGGCCTCGATGGCCATGTTGCAGATGGTGAAGCGGTCGTCCATGGACAGCGCGTGTGCGCCCTCGCCAACGAACTCCATCGACTTGTACAGCGCGCCGTCCACGCCGATCTTGCCGATGATGTGCAGGATGACGTCCTTGCCGGATACCCACGGGCTCAGCTTGCCGGTGAGCACAAACTTGATCGCGCTCGGCACCTTGAACCATGCCTTGCCGGTCGCCATGCCTGCGGCGAGGTCGGTAGAACCGACGCCGGTCGAGAATGCGCCCAGTGCACCGTAGGTGCAGGTGTGGCTGTCCGCGCCGATGATAAGCTCACCGGGCGCGGTCAGACCTTTTTCCGGCAGCAGCGCGTGCTCGATACCCATTGCGCCAACGTCGAAGAAGTTTACGATGTTGTACTTCTTGGAGAACTCGCGGCATTCGAGGCACTGCTCTGCGGACTTAATATCCTTGTTCGGTGCAAAGTGATCCATTACCAGCGCGATCTTAGTGTTGTCGAACACCTTATCGAAGCCCGCCTTCTCCATCTCTCGGATAGCAACCGGACCAGTGATATCGTTTGCCAGCGTGAGATCTACGTTTGCCTCGATCAGCTGACCTGCCGTTACGCTTTCCAGACCCGCATGCTTTGCGAGGATCTTCTGCGTCATTGTCATACCCATAACAGCGTTCCTCCTGCTGAATTAGTCGTTAAAATACTTGTTGATGCCGTTGATGTACGCCTTGATGGACGCCTCCATAACGTCAACCGATACGCCGCGGCCGGTAACAACCTCGTTGCTGCCGTCTACGCGGATCTTGACGATAGCCTCGCTCTGTGCGTCCTCGCCGTCGGTCAGTGCGCGCAGCGAGTAGTCCTCCAGAACGATTTCCTTGCCGATGATCTTGTCGATTGCATGGAACGATGCGTTGATCGGGCCGTCGGAAGCGGCAGCGCGCTCAAACATCTCGTCGCCCTTCTTAACGCGGATAACAGCGGTAGAGGTAATGGTGTTGCCAGAGTTGATAACAAAGCGGTCGAGCGTGTAGCGCTCCTCGCCGGAAACCGGAACAGCACCGATCAGACCCTCGCGGTCGCGGTCCTTGATGACCTTCTTCTTGTCAGCCAGAATCTTGAACTTCTCGAATGCCTTCTCGAGCTTCTCGTGATCGAGCGTGTAGCCCAGCTCATGCAGGCGCTCCTCGAACGCATGGCGGCCGGAATGCTTGCCGAGCACGATGGCGTTCTTCGGGATGCCGACGGATTCCGGAGTCATGATCTCGTAGGTTTCCTTGTTGGCCATCACGCCGTGCTGGTGGATGCCCGCCTCGTGTGCGAACGCATTCGCGCCGACGATCGGCTTGGTCGGTGCAACAGCAACGCCGGTAATGGTCTGGATCATGCGGCTTGCGCGGTAGATCTGGGTGGTTTCGATGTTGCAGCCGATGCCGAAGTGGTCGGCACGGGTCTTGAGCGCCATAACGCACTCCTCCATGGAGGCGTTGCCTGCGCGCTCGCCGATGCCGTTGATGGTGCACTCGATCTGGTCAATACCGGCCTCAACGCCTGCCAGAGAGTTTGCAACTGCCATGCCGAGGTCGTTGTGCATGTGGCAGGACAGGATTACGTTCTCGATACCCTCGGTGTGCTCACGCAGATACTTGATGCGGGATGCGTACTCCTGCGGGATCATGTAGCCGACGGTATCCGGAATGTTGATGGTAGTAGCACCGGCCTTGATGGCGGTTTCAACGACGCGGCACAGGAAGTCGAGGTCGGAGCGGGTTGCGTCCTCGGCGGAGAACTCGATGTCCGAACAGAACTTCTTGGCGAAGGCTACGTTGTGCGCTACGGATTCCAGCACCTCATCCGGCGTCATCTTCAGCTTGTACTCCATGTGTACCGGGCTGGTTGCCAGGAAGGTGTGAATGCGGGCAGACTCTGCACGGCGGATGGAGTTCCATGCCGCCTCGATGTCCTGCTCACGGCAACGCGCCAGCGAGCAGATGGTAGCGCCGCGCACGGTATCAGCGATTGCTGCGATAGCAGCAGCATCGCCGGGCGAAGCAGCCGCAAAGCCTGCTTCAATGATATCAACCTTGAGGGCTTCGAGCTGCTTTGCAACCTCGATCTTCTCATTCAGGTTCATGCTGCAGCCGGGAGACTGCTCACCGTCACGCAGCGTCGTATCAAAAATCTTAACTGTTCTTCCCATGGTATCTTGTCCTCTCCTATTCAGAATTTTACCGGGCTTACAGGGACAAAAAAAGCTCCGTCCCTTAATCCAATCATTAAGAGACGAAGCGAAAGCTCCGCGGTACCACTCTTTGTTGCCGCAGTATGGTGCGACCCCTCTATGCACATCTGACAATGCGCTCCCCTGTAACGGTGGGTATCCGTTCCCTCCTACCGGTCCGAAGGACTTTCAGCGGACAGCTCCCGGGCGAGTTTCACTGCTTCCTGACGCTGCCTTACACCAACCGGCAGCTCTCTGCGGACAGGGGTGACAATTACTTTACCCGTTCATCACCTTTATCAATATGTTTTTATATTAGACCTCTGAGCCGCGGTTGTCAAGACTTTTTTTAAGGCAGCGCCGGGCATACTGCACCGCAAACAGATTTGACAAACCTTCTCCAATATAGTAAAATAACACTGTGTACAGGAAAACGCTGTTTTCCTGCGCACATCTGTTAAAAAGCTGTGAAGAGAAGAGTACGCAGTGAAGTACGTCAAAGCGAGTTCCGGGCGGTGAAAGCGGAACGCGCGGAGGGCACTGCCGAACATGGTCTTGGAGCTTCGCACCGAACTTTACTTTTGTAATAGTATGCAAGGTTGCGGCAAAAAGTCCTGCCGTTATCGAGGACGATGGGTAGCATCCTACCTGCTGAGGCGCCTTTTCTTTCCGCGAGGAAGGCGCAAAAAGCAAGGTGGTAACACGGAAGGTTTGTCCTCCGTCCTTGCAGTGGCAAAAATACAGGCCATTGCAGGAACGGAGGATTTTTTGTTCCTGTTCCCGTTGCTGTCACGCATAAAACATATTTATATATGTAAGGAGAGAATACACGAATGGACAAGAAACCCTATCTCAACGGCGATCGTTTATAAAGTACTCGGCGAAGCCGCACATCGGCAACACCTTACGAGATCGTGCTGGCCGACGCTATCGCACGCCTGCAAGCGCATGACCGGTTACGACGTTTACTTCCAGACCGGCACGGACGAGCATGGTCGTGAAGATGGAGGAGCTGGCCGAGGCAGCGGCAACGCTTTTTCCAGCAGCACGTTGACAAGATTGCCGGTGAGTGTTAAGACCATCTGGGATCTGATGGAACACCACCTATGACAAGCTCACCGCACCGACCCGATGCACGAGAAAAAGGTGCAGAAGATCTTCAAAAAGCTGTGGCGATCAGGGCGATATTTGGCTGGGTGCGGCCAAGGCAAATACGCAAGCCGTGTGAGTCCTTCTTGGACCGAGAGTCAGCTGAAGCGACCTGCTGCCGCCGGATCAGTACGCCTCCCGTGCGTAGACGCCGAGGGAGGAGGCATGCCTCTTCCGCATGAGCAAGTACGCCGACCGCCTGATGAAGCTATCATCGAGCACCCCGGAGTTCATCCAGCCGGAGGAGGCGCAAGAACAAGAGATGGTAAACTAACCCTCAAGCAGGGTCTGCAGGACCTGTGTGCGTTCCACACCTCGTTCAGCACAGGCATTCAATTGAGGACTTTGAAGCCCGCTGTTAGCAATACGTAG